>JAABUH010000125.1_pt1 | contig 113124 bp, 121 predicted proteins | sample 5559121 | NCBI WGS metagenome assembly JAABUH01 (sample SAMN10711871, study PRJNA513364) | rock metagenome | isolation source: Antarctica rocks | place: Antarctica: Victoria Land, Battleship Promontory nord | collected 2015-12-28
TTTACTCTCTAGTCGACAATAAGATAATGTGGAACTAAGGGTGTTGCAGGGGGAAATCGCGTTTTCTCCGTGTAATTTACAACCGATTCCCATTTCTCTATGCAACCACACTCAGTGTATCTCAGGGAATATACTGCGACTAGTATGGTTCCTTCAACCGTCCTCGAAGGCATACGATTCAATGCAATATGTATTTGAGCTTTCGACCATGTTTACTTCATACTATTAGTGTATCGGCTGTATGGTCTCATTACACCTTGACATTTGTAATGTGTTTCCACTGAAGAACCAGCCTATTAATGTCGGTGAAGCCTTTTATTGCACCATCATGTTTGAACTCGAAATTAGCAACTGTTCCTTCAAAGGCTGGCCTCGAAGCCTTCACCATTGCAGATAACCTTCGGTTTGGCGTAAAATGCAGCGACGTCTGCGTTCATCAAAGCTTAGCGATGAACGATCCAGAGTATTTTTTCCCGAGATTTTCTCACGCCCGGTACACAAGGCTGGCGACAAAAAGCCCAATCACCAGTCCACCGAGGACGACAGCGAAGATCCCGTAAGCAGTCTTTCTTCCCAGTCCCAAGCTCTTTCGGACAAAGTCTCTATTCAAGTCACGTCTTATTAAAGGAAGTGCGAACAAGAACCCTACTCCCGCCATCCAATATCCAGCAGGAATGATTACGGCCAAGGCGACTTTTGTACTGGCAATATATGCCGGACTGCCACTTGTGTCGCCCCTTAAAGCCAACCCAATGATTTCTGGACCTGCAGAGTATACAAGGACTTGAATTGCTGCCCATAACCCTAATCCGAAAGTCTTGTATCGTGGCGGTAATAAGAGCACAACCAAACTATTCAATGCGCCTAGCCAGAGCTCTGCGGTGAGGTACGCGGCGCTCATAGTGCCGTAGAGTATATTAACGCCCTTGTCCTCACTGCCTCCAGCAACAGATCGAGAGAAGATCATTAGAAGAACGAAGAGTGAAGATACCATACCACCAACTCCGGTCAGATAGATAGGTACCATCTTTGTCCTCCGCCAGAAATATGAGGTCAAAAACCCTCCAAGAAGAACAGCGACAGATCCGACCACACCCACGATAATTCCATAGCGAGAGAGAAGATCTGGATGGGATGGATACAGACTCGAGAGATATGTGGGCATATAATATCCAAATACATTGCCCGAGAGCTGGCGAAAGGACGCCGAGAGTGTGAGCAGCCAGAAAGAACGCATCCGTACAAGATAGCTGAAGGTAGCTGCCAGATCTTTGCGTGCATACGCAAGCTTTGATTTGGTGGAGGTCAAGTGAGGATGCTCTCCCAGATGATTTAGAGACCTAGATTGAACCAATGAGGTCTGTCGCAGAGGCTCCTGGACAAGAAGCCGAACGAACACCGCCACGACAATACCTACGATTCCAATGGCGATCAAAGCAGTATTCCACGGGGTATTTGTCCTAGCAAATGCCACAGCGATCTGGCCGCTAACTGCTTCGCCAATGTACACACCTACGTACAATATGCTAGACCCTGAATTAGCAGACACAGGGGAGGACAACCTTCCATGTGGCACTGCTGACGTACCTTTCACCGATAAAAACGTACTCTTTACCCATCAAGTCACTGATGAGACTTACACTGAGTGCCTCTACTGGTGCCTGGCCAAGGCCCATCCCAATACGTGCCAGCAGGATCTGCCAGAAGTTCTGGCTCAAGCCTTGAAAGATCGCACAGAGGCTCCACCATATTGCGGCAACAGTTAAAACCCATACTCTAGCACCGGTATAATCAGCAATAAAGGCCGTGGGTAACGCGAACAACGCATAGACGATACCGGTGGCATAGCCAGACAGAATACCATAAGCCGATGGCGATAGACTTATGGAGGCCACCACCTCGGTCTGAAAGTATGAAAGGATAAATTTGTCGTATTGCGCAAGAAAGTAGTTCAAAAAGAGAAGTGTGAGTGATATGACGATACGCCATACGGGCACGGCGGGTCTGTTTATCAGATCACCCTGTACATGTCGAACTTCCACTGTTTCCTCGTGTTGGAGAGCCTCAGCATTTACACCTATCTCCAAAGAAGGCTTTTCCATGTTGTATTTTCCGCTGCCTCCTTTGTCGCAGGATATGAGGTTCTGGTGTTCGTGTAGAGTCTTGCTTGCGCAAACGACAAGAGGCCCGAAGTAAGAAGAATCAAACAGTTCCACTTCTCTGCGTTCTCGGATCGTTTACTGCAAATGGAGCAACAAGTTTCAGATGCCATTGTGGGGAAGTGGGGAAGTGAGGAAGACTGACTTTTAGTATACCGTAGGTATTATTACATTACCCTTAGAATACTTTGCACTGTAATTTTTCCACATCCGGTGTTTGATTAGGAATCAGGTCTCATCCGCCAAGAGCAGCTCAACGCCAGCACAGTCCAAGCAACTCTTTGAGCGATCCCAACCCCCACAAGACTAGCCATGATCCAGCACCACCATTCAATCGCCCTTGGCCAAGCCAGCATGGCCGTTAAGATCAGTCCGCTTTCCATGCCTTCGATTAGCGCAGGCCTCATAATCACGCTTGTCAGCTCTTTGGCTTGGGCTCCACCTTTTGATACCCTTTTCTCGGCGACGGCAGCAACGTAGAACAACACGAAATTGTTGATATGAAAGGAGGCTTCGAGGACCGCAACTGCTTTCCAAGCACCGGCCGTGTCATTCCACCCAGCTGCTACGCCAATGGGTATTGAGGAGTAGACGATGAAGTCCCCCAGCAGGTCCAGAAATCCGCCAAGGTCTGAAGCAGTCCCGCGATGGCGAGCCAAAGCACCATCCAAGCAGTCGAGAGCACGATTGAGCGCCCAAAGTATGAGGGAGATTGTTGTGCTTGTCATACTGGCAAAGTAGCAGGAGAGAAGTCCTGCGGAAAAAGCGGCGGTAGTTATATGGATTGGAGTAATGAAGCGTGGCACATATTGGCACACAGGCTGGAAGATGCCATCTTTTAGCAATCGCAGCTGAATATCGAACATGATGTATCAGGATAGCGAGTTCTGAATCTCCAATACTTGAATCTACGCATTTGAGGAAAGAGCAAAGAAACTAATATATGAGTGATTTTACACAGATGAAATACGCTAACGTATAATACCGGCCGTGGCTTGAACTTGAAATTAGGCTTCTTTGGTGATGATGATGAGAGTCTCTTCAATTCTTTTGCATCGATCCTTGCACTTCACACCCTCGAACATGGCCAATGAACTCGATCTTTCCACTCCTGGCGTCCTAACGGATTGCACTCGTCTCCCCCTACTCTTCGACCTTCAGTTGGAGTATACTGGCGGTAATAAGCATTGCAGTTCATGATGCGGAGTCCTCCAGTCCTCATCAACCCTCCCCCAACGGCCTTGGTTCCGCGCCTCTGTCTTGGCCTGCTCGTGGGAAGTGCCCTCCTGGTTCCTTCCGTTTACCAGCCATACCTCGATATAGCCTATGCCTACCTCTATACATTACAGCTTTACAAATCCTCCACCTTCGAGACTTTCTGGACTGTTCTGTGCTACGCAATCATCGAGCCCCTCTTCACCTACAGGTTTGGACACAATCCACACCTGCGCTTAGCTGTACAGAATGACAGAGATACCGCTCAACCCAAGCTTCCCAAGCTACAGAGGCCATCGAAACGGTCAAGAGAAGGTCTCGCGCCTCTTCTACTTCTTGACCTCATCATGATCAAGAAGTTCAGCGGTGTGCCTGTTGAAGATATGGCTTTTTCCGGCAATTACGATCCCAATACCGTAGCCATGCGAGGCAATTTCCTAGCACCAACTCTTCATCGATTCACCCTTAACTCTCCGTTTCAACGCAGCGCGCCTTGCCCCTTCTACCACCTACAAGTCGGCAACTGGCCCTGCAGCTGGCAACGAGTCTCTTCATATATGATGCCGTATTCTTCCTCTTCCATCTGGCTTTACACAAGATATCCGTGCTCAGGAGGATTCACAAGGTGCATCACGGACACGCTGAGATCAATCCACAGATCACCAACCAGTTGGACGTCATCGAAAGACTAGGACTGGTGTTACTGGCCAACTTCTCGCTCAACATCATTGGCTCGCACGTTCTCACTCGTACACTTTTAGTGCCGATATTCGTATGGTTGTTGGTGGAGATACATTCGGGCATGGACTTGGATTGGGGATATGACAAGCTGATGCCACAGGGTTGGGCGGCCGGGAGTAAGAGGCATAGCCAACATCACCAGACCGGTACAAGATATTATGCACCCTTCTTCAATTGGTGGGATAACGCCTTCGAGTGCGTAGCCGGGGCCTAATATCATGACCCGGACTCAAACGTTCAACTGAAGTCGGGAGGATCAATGAAACCTTGAAAGCGGCTTTTGTATTCGGCGACAAGATCCTTCAAATCTTGAGCTCGGCACGGCGCAAATATATCCATAAGCCATCCCCTCGGCTTGTGACTCGAGAGGCCCAGTTCCGCTAGCAGCGTATCCGTATAATCAACCATGTCAAAATAGAACCAGCTACCCAGCTCTCCCTTATTCAGGTACCGTCTTCGACACCACGCCACAGTATTTGCAACCTCCCCTTCAGTTCGTGTCTTCTCCTTCATGAGTAATGTGGGCTCAGACTCAAGGGTTGAGGGATACAGGTTGCCGTCCAGATATGCGACAGCCCATAATCCTTGTACTTCGGCGGCACGAAAGTTATTTCCAACGACTAACTTGCCGAGGAAGACAATTGAGTGATCTCTAATATCATTAAGAGGAACCACAGCTCTGTATAGACGGAACGGCGTGTGTGTAGATTTCGACTTGTGGTAAGCTGGAGGATGAGCGAGCGCAGGGAATCGGGAAATAATTTCAGCATCCTTGAGGTCTTCAAGCTCCTTCCAGCGGGATTCCTTCGTGGGATCAAAGTCAGAGAGGGATACTGGAAGTCCAAGCGCTGATGCCATAGACGCTGAATATAGAGGGCTAAGAGGAGTCCAGCCGGTACAGTAAACCAGAACATCCAAAGGTAAAGTGTAAGGTAATTTCTTTTCGGAATCTGTCTTAGGTGATAGAGTGATAGAGTTAGACGATAGACGGTCGATAGATTGGCGGTAGACATGAACTTTAGTCGCAATCGTCGGATATAAGTCCGGGCGCTGGTTTACGCCCGAACTGTCGTTTTGCCAAAAGACCCTAAGTCGCGAGCATACCATTAGCATTCTCCTTCGCCTTCAAAAACATACTCATGCGTACGGTGTATCCGGCTCTAAACTCGCAAACCCATTTTCCCTTCCCTCATCCCTCCCAAAATCCGCTTTCTTTCTATTCTCCCTATCCACCCTCTCCCACATCTTCCTTACCATCCACCTACCTACCTTTGATCCATGCAAGAACCGTTCCATCCATGTCGGCTGCCCAAACCGAAAAGGGTTCGGCAACCAGCTGGCCGTGAACCTAGTATAAAAGCTGTCGTTCGCGTTCTTGTACGGTCCCTTCCCCTCTGCTCCCAAGAACGCAGCTGGACCATTTCCTCCCTCGCGGATGATCCACGAGACAGACTTTCCCGCCTTTGCAGCTGCATAGGCAACGTCGGCGGCTGACTTGCCGCCGCCGAGTACGGCGACGTGCTGGCAGTTCGGATCGCCGAGGAAGGAGGACTCGCCGAAGGATTTGTGGTGAAGGGTGAGGCCACGGAAGGAATCTTGGCCAGGGATGTTTGGAATGTAAGGGAGGGATGTCAGGCCGGTGGCATCGATGAGGCGGGAGGTGGTAAAGACCTGAGAGTTGGGCGTACAGGTGATTTGCCACGTTTTGTTGGGAAGTTTGGAGATGTTAGTGGCGGTAGTGCTGAAGCGAATGCGAGAACGGAGGGTTTGGTCGTTGTAGATGTGAGAATCCAAGTAGGATTCCAAGTACGCTGTGACGTACTTTGCAGGGAAGAAATTGTAGTATTGCTCTGATGCGGGGATGGGTGGTAGTTTACGGTCTGAAAATTCGGCCATGGATGTTGGGGTTTGAGTCCAGAAGGCATCGTAGATTCTTTCTTTTTACGAGAGTCAGCAATAAACACTATATAAATGCAGAGACGGAGTACAATTTTTCGATTACAAGATATCCTAATAAGCACCCGGGAATGCGACTAATGATGGTAGAATAAGTTCGATTGCGACAATCAATGAGCGAGTACTAACATATCATATGATTTGAAATATCAAGTACAAGCAATACAAGCGAGACGGACTGAGAATAGGAATATTTTGATATTACTTGAACTCCAAACCCCTCCAACAACATCGTCGGCTTCAAGAACGATCAGCTCGGCTTCAGGATGTATATCTAAATAATATCGTGCTGCTTGAATGCCATAAAGGCCTTTTGTTTAATCAATTAGCAGTCACAATAATCATCTGGGAAGTAGATGCAGCATACCAGAACCGATGACTACAACATCGAACTCCTGATGACTTTGCTTTTTTGACATGGTGTAGTAGAGGAAATGAGATGGTAAGATTTCTCTGGATAGAGTACATTGAGAGCAGCCATTGTGATGAAAAGTTCAGAGTGACGCGCTTGATCCAGTTTGCCGCACCCGAAATGAAAATTTCAAACGTCTCCTCTCTCTTCCGTTTCCCCGTCTGTATTGCAAGCAGGCTCTCTAAGCGAAGAATGAGCTTGGTGCGGGGTACGGATACACCTGTAAAACACTCACCAAGCTTGCTCTCCGTCCCCACAATTCGAAAAAATGCCCTCAACACTGTACATCCTCTATAACGCCGACGCCTCAATAATGGGCAAGCTATCCTACGGCTACAAGAAACTCACCTCTCAATCAAAAGACGGGCCCATATGTGCAGCATGCGACATCACTCACGGGGGCCTTCATCTGGACGAAACGGCTGGGTGGAAGGAAGCGAAGCAGCAGATTGCTAAGGAGGGAGGCTTGGAGATTAAGCAGTTGCACCGGGATGAGTTGGATGATAAGGTGTGTGTTTACTGATTATTTCTACCACTACTACTATTACTCCTATATACTGAGGAGTTTAGACGAAAAAATATGTGGATTCGAATGGTCTACGCTTTCCAATGGTCCTTTCAGGCGACAACGAGGGTAGTCTGAAAGTCGTAATGGACAGTTCGGAACTGGGCACTTGCACTGGGAGCCCACAGCAATTTGTGAATAAGCTGAGAGAAAAAGGCGCGTTGTCCTCGTCCGTATGAGCCTCTTCGTGCTTGGCGTTCAAAGAAGCTACAACCGTTGTTTGAAGTAGGTGTCAGAGTCAAAGATTCAATAGGTTTTTCTGCACGATCTTGACATTCACCGCCTTGGTTGGCCTTTGTATTGGTAGCTGTTTTATATCTCTTGCCCATTCTTCCGGCCGCACATCTGCCTGCCATCCAAGCCAACCTTGTACGCCGTGAGGAATGTTCTCTGCATGTGCCTGTATGTCCAACTTCGTGTTCGATCCAGAATTGTCGATAAGATTCCAATACAGGTTTTTGCAACTGTCATAGCAACTTCTCTCATCAAATAAGCCCCAAGGCATGCTTTGGGGCCATCGCCAAACGCAAAGCCTTGCTTCGTTCCATCTTCGTCTGATGAGGAATTGTAATATCTCTCTGGTACGAATGTATTGGCAGTTGATCCAAACATAGCTGGATCGCGAAACGCTCCAACAAAATACAGCCACACATCCCAAGATTTCGGGATAAGTGTATCCTTTGTACTCTCTTATCCGGATTTCAGTACCACTTCACTTAAGCTTCTTCGCATGATTCCAACAACTGGCGGAGACAATCTTTCAGTTTCCAGAAGGATGCTATATAGGAGTGCGTTTCGATTATCGTCATTATCGATTGACAGGAGTCTGTCCGCCAGCGAACTATCACTATCTTTATCTCTGGTCGGGAATATATATATATTAAGAACAAAAGCCGTTAGAATCGAGGCTAAAGCTTTTACTGCTAGAGAAGACGTAAAGAGTAATAAATTATTTGCCACATCATCCTTTTGCGACTCATTCTTCGTGACAAATGGACACCGCGTTGCGCCATCTGCTACTCGAGCTTCCAATAATTCTTGGAGTTTCCGCCTCGCTTCTAGTCCTTTGGCCCGTGGAGAGCGCCAGAATCTAGTATTGATGCTCACTGGGAACAAAGAGAACTGGCCACGCAGGAGAGTTTCTTGCAGGTGCTCGATCTCTACAAGATCCTCTGGTGTTACGTCGTGCTTATTCGATAAAGATAGAAAGGTGCCTAGTATTATCTTCCACGACAGTGTTTTCATTGACTCATATAGATTGATCGCTGTACCGGACTCGGTATTCTGGAAATGTGAATGTACGATAGGTTGTATCAAGGTACGAGAGCTTTCAGGCAGGGATCTCATTTTTGCAGTCCAATTCTTTTTCATTGGCCCATGCGAAGGGGCATCTGACAGCAACAGATTTCTGGGTGGAAAGAAGGGTGCCATCAGCTCATCATATGCTTCGCTAGCACCGAAGCTCGAAATTACGTCTAATCGGCATAAGACCTGTTGGACTTGATCATAAGACGAAATGACGGCAACATTTCGATTCAAGACCTCAGCACGAACAGGAATTCGAGAATCCGCCAAGTCGGGATGAGATTCACGAAAGGCGAGGACCCGAGAAGTTATGAAAGCTTCAGGGGATGAATAGAAAGAGAAAGTCTCCGATAGACCCGAGAGAATGGTTGACGAGCCATGTGGAAGGACTGGTAGTTGGGACTCGGAGGCCATCGTTTCTGGGCAAGGAGTAATTCGATAGATCTAATCGCCCTTTCTGCCGGGTGAGGGTGCAATCTTACTTTCTCGCGTTCACCCCATGAGCATTCAGATGATAGCAATAAAAAGAAGAAGAGCTCTGGAAGTGCAAGACCGATTCACAAGGGAAGTCTAAGGAGCAAAAGCTGTAGGGAACAAATACATACACATCTGTATGAGCGAATCTGTGGTTTGTTTTCAGACTACTTCACTGCAGGAACATTGTTGAACACACCCATGGCCGCGAGATGGTTGATGGCTCTAACAACGATAAGCAGGGTACGGTACCTATCCTCTATGTAGCCACTAGCTACGTCATCGTCATAATCTCTTTTCGAGTTCCCACGTCTTTCGGGCAAATTCTGCAAAACCCTGAAATAAATAAAAATGCCACTCCTGCCCTCGCAGATTGCTCTGATATCCTCCGCTCTGGGCTATCCTGTTCTCTTACGACCGCTTTGTGGCTCCAAGCCTTCACCTTGGCGCTTTTCGAAATCCATCAAAGCAATTTCCACCCTCCACTCCACCCTTACAATCCTTGCCCTTTCCGCTCTCCGGCAGCTGCAATGGCAGTCACCGGAGACTCCAGCGGAGCTATCCAATTCCTCAAAGGCTCATATTGCAGGTACCGGAGGATACCCCGACGACAGCCACAACCCATTCATTACCGCAAAGTCAGAGTTTGCCAATACTATCACGGCGATTGAGGCTGGGTACCTTTTGCAAGATACGTTTGTATTATTATACGAAGCCCGTTTGCATGGAAGTGCCAAGAGGTTGGACAAGACTCTCATGACCCATCATGTGGGCATTGGTACCGCTCTTCTTCGCACGTGGCCGTGAAGCTGGCATATACATTATTGTCATGTTTCTGTTGATGAACTCGTCCACTCCAATCCTCAATCTACGATGGTACCTTCGCAATTTCGCGGCTCAGAGAAGAAAGTCTATATTAGTAGCTGATGCCGCGTTTGTCGTCAGCTTCTTCCTGGCTAGAATTTGGCTCGTTTCAAAGATCCTTGCTGTTTATGGAACGTATCATGGATGGACGGCTTGGGAAACATTTAGATACGGGCTACGAACGCCTTGCAAAATTGGTACGGGCTCTTTATGGATCGTAAACCTGGGCTGGTGGACTATGCTTGTGATGAATACATTCAGCAGGACGAAGAATTCCAGTTTCACCTTCGACGGCCAATGAGATGGACGGGGTTCCCGAATAGCAATGCGACAGTAATACAAGATTAAGGTACATTATTTGCTTTCTAGGGTATGAAAACAGCATGTACAGTATCGAATCGGTTCAAATCTAATGGCCCAAATTACATGGACCGAAAGCAGTCAATAACCTTCTGGCCTCCTCTTTCCAGGAAAGTCTGTACTACGATCCTACCATCTTGACCTTCTGGGTCATCTCGTAGATCGAAGCTCCCCTCGACGCCAACACCAATAGAACGCCCTATGGACCAACGTTAGCAGAATTACAATATAAAACCATCCCTCTTACCGGAGATCTCATCATCCACTGCACATCTAACCACCGCATCCACAACATCTTTGGGATTTCCGACAGAGAACCCGTTGCTTCGGTACATCCCAACGAAATCTTTTGCCATAGGCGTATCCATTATGTCTGGGGCAACGAGATCCATTCTACACCCTTTCTCCGCCATTGTCGATCGAGTCGCTCTAAAAAAGCCCCTTACCGCAGCCTTTGACGCAAGGTAATCGGCAATTGGCGGGAAGTCGATATAGCTAGCCAGTGATCCGAAAATGATCAACGATTTTTGATCGCCAGAGATGCTGTGGGGTGGGGAAAGTAGAGAAAAGTAATGTTCAGCAAGTCGGCTAGTGAAGTAGATTCCTTTGAAGTTAACATCCATTACAGCCCCGACAGTCGGAGGCTCCTGCGGATCTTTATCGAGGGATACCGGCTCGCTGCTCGGTAAAATAAAAGGGGAACCTAAGAGGCCTGCAGCTGCCACAACTATATCTAGACTCTGATTCCGGGAGTGGGCTATTGCGGATTTAAAGGCGGCCACTTGAGAGGACCAAGAGATTACATCGGTGTGAGCGAAATTGACGCTTCGTTTGTTAGATGTTGATACACAAACCATCCCTAATGCCAATAGGTACTATTTAGGGAACTCCACACCTGTATCCTTTGGATGTAAGTTCTTTCGCATATTCGTTTCCTCTCTGTTCGTTGATGTCCGCGATGGTGACGTGGGCCCCATGCTCGGCGAATGTTGCAGCTATGCCTGAACCTAGTCCTGATACTCCTCCAGTAATGAGGGCGGTCTTGTTCTTCAATTTCGAGATATCGATATACTTGTCAAAATCGATCCTTCCTGCCATGATGCCGAAAGCGATGAATTCAAATGAACCTCTAATATTCAAGATATGGAAGTCTCTACTGGAGGACAATAGTGAGGCCAGAAACATGGAAGGGCGTGTCTCATCAAGCTAGGTAGGTAGATACCTTACTTAGTCCCCTCAGCCTACGGAATCTGTGGTAGCGGTAGATCCGCGCACCTAATAGCCACTCGGGGATCGCCTCTGTATAACTGGCCAAGACTGTAGAGATTGAGTTCATTTGTTCTCGTGCAACATCAGTGTTGTTAATCCGGTGTAAATCATGCACAGTGTGATTGCAGATACATATCAATGGTACGGATACATACAGTGCTGTGCGCATAGAAGTTGGGAGAGTGAAGACCTACTCCGGAACAGGTAAGCGCAGGCACAAGGGCGGGGCTCGGAAGTCTTGGCGCACCAAACGTACGTCATAACCGAGGACCCCCCCCCCCCCCACCATCAGCCCTACACAGTGCTTGAAGTAGAGTACTGTACTTACTGTACCTTACTGTACGTTACCTGGGGCGGATTCATTTGCTTGTACCAACGTCGTAAAGTCATAATATTTCCAAGGAGCAATAAATGAACCCGAGCTGCTCGATATCTCTATCATCTGGTCAATCGAATCTCTCATTGACGTATACGGCCATCAATCCTCTTCAACGATGACTACAATAGTCCTTGGAGCGCAAGTCGGGAAGCTCCACCTCTTATCTTTGTGTTGCTGCTAACAGGTTCGTCAGTGGGGCGATGAGGGTAATGCAGTTGCAATCCTGTGAAATCACGGCTACTACGGCTGACATCCATCAAGGAAAGGGGAAGTTGACGGACCTACTCTGCTCTTCCATGAGCGTATGTGCCAGGTCCCAGGGAGGTGAGTGCTTCTCTCCAATGCCAGCTGTAGGAAAAGCCAGCTAACTCCGCCACAGGTCACAATGGTATGCCTTCCACTCAGAATCCCCGTACCGACACACTCGGGACTGAAATCTAACAGCTGGTCACACAATCGTCGCGGACGGCATAAAGTTCGATGTCCACCTAATACCCAGCGGTATCGTTACGCCGGGGGTCAAGAACCTCGTGGGCTCAGGCTGTGTCGTTCACGTACCTAGTTTCCTCCAAGAACTCGAGTCATTAAAGAGCAAAGGGGTGAACACAGAGGGTAGGATATTGATCAGTGATAGAGCGCATGTAATATTCGACATGCATTTGTTGGCCGACAAGCTCGAGGAAAAGAGGTTAAGAGAGGGAAGATCAGGCAAAAAGCTGGTCAATGGGGAGAAGGGTGGAAAAGAGATTGGAACGACCATGAAAGGCATAGGTCCTTGCTATACGACAAAGGCTGCGCGTGTTGGGATACGACTACATCAGGTTCTGGATAACCGGGAAGAAATGAACAAATGGTTGAGAGCCATGGCCGAGGACATGAAGAATAGGTATGATGGATTTGAGGGGTACGATGTGGACGAGGAGATCAAAAGGTTTGATGTGAGGAACCCACCATTTCTTGAGCTTACGAAATATACCGCTGACGACACGCTTCAGCGCTATCGGGAAACGCTACAACAGTATAGGATCGATGCTGTACTTATGATGAGCGAAGCACAAGCAGCAGACAAGCCAATTCTTGTCGAAGGCGCCAACGCTCTGATGCTCGATATCGACCACGGGTACGGTGTTCTTGATCCGAAAAGGTCACAACAAGACTGACCATTTCCAGAACATATCCCTTTGTCACCAGCTCGTCGACGTCGACAGGCGGTGCGATTTCAGGTCTTGGCATCAACCCTCTCAAGATTAAAGAAATAATAGGCGTAGTCAAAGCTTACACTACACGGTAAGCTCACCTGGCATTCAACCCCGTTATAAGAATTTCACGACTGACACTCCTCAGAGTCGGGGGCGGACCCTTTCCGACAGAGCAGCACGAGGAAGCCGGCCATAAGCTCCAAACCATCGGCCGCGAAATCGGCACCACCACCGGCCGTCCCCGCCGCTGCGGCTGGCTCGACCTTGTGGCCCTCAAATACTCGCACGCCGTCAACCACTACACCTCGCTCAACCTGACCAAACTCGACGTTCTCGACACTTTCCCATCCATCAAAGTCGCTGTCGCCTATAAACTCTCCTCGGACGGAAGCTTACTGAAGAGTTTCCCCGCCAACTTGGATGTGCTGGAAGGGTGCGAGGTCGTGTACGAGGAGCTACCGGGGTGGGAGAGCGATACGACGGGGGTGAAGACGTGTGAGGATTTGCCGGAGAACGCGCGGGCTTATGTGAGCTTTGTGGAGGAGAGGGTGGGGGTGAGGGTGAAGTTTATTGGGACGGGACCGGGGAGGAAGGATTTGATTTTTCGGTGATGGGATTAGAGGTTGGGGACTGATAGAGGGTGTGCACTGTAGATACAGGGTAGAGTAGGTTCTTGGTTTCAGACTATACCGTTTGTTCAACAAATATTTCTCCAACTTGTCTGTGTTCCTTGGAAGATGCCGAGATAATAGCATGAATAGGAAGGATATTGCTCTCGAGACGGTAAATCCATTCTTTTTCTTCCAACTCTCTGAAACTTCCATCCACCAATAACGCGGACTCGTCTTCTAGCCTCCCTATAACCAACCAACGTCTTCCGCATCGCCGAACTGTCCACCAAGCTACACGGAAGTGACAGCCATCCATTCCCATCTACAAACCGAGTCGGCCCGAGTCCCTCTTTTGCGATACCAAACAACGTCGAGGCCCTCTTTTCCTCCTCTCGCAACCAATCGGGGGGGGGGCTTTCGAATCGCTATCCTCCCACATTCGTATCCCCGAACCTACACACCCCCATGAATTCAACGCTGCCTAGATCCCTCTTCTACACGATCTCCGTTCGCTTCAGGCCGAGTAAACTATGTTCGGACATGGTAAGGGTACGTACATAGTACTATATCGAGAGACCAAACCAACAAGGGTGACAATAATGCACCGGGGCAAATTATGCTGTAGTGTAGCCCCGCCTGCACAGTTTAGGTTCCAACACAGGCATCCCAAGTGCACGATATATAATGTAGAGCCAAATCATAAAGTCATCTGCCAGTATCAAGCATATCTTTGCCCGTTATCTTAACAAACCGAAAATAGAGGTGAGAGTCCACCCGAGAAGAATTCTGCCCAGCCCTTGGCTGGATCATACGAAACGATATCCCTTGGCTGTATCCCCGTTCATGTAATCATAAATCGTCACGCGCAGTCCCGGCTCTTGATCCCATCATCAACCTTTTCTGCCCCCATGCGGAAAGAGCCCCAAAGCCCCAAAGCCCCTCCATCAAGCCCCCTGTAACTTTTCTACCTCCCTCAAACACACCCCCGCGGCCACCCACGCAAAGCTCACCAGCGCCCCGACCCTCTTCCTTACCCTCGTGGTATTGACCCCTACGGCCAAACACGCAATACTCCTCTCCAGCGCCTCCCTCTTCCCACCCCCACCACCACCACCACCGAACCCGACCCCCTCGTCATCATCTTCATCCACGCAGTCGCCTTGGCGGATACAAGCGACGGTGTACGCGACGTCGCGCTCGTGTTTGTCCTTCATGCTGACGGAGAACTCGCGCTGGCGTTTCGACTGAGCACCGTTTTTGCCGATGATGGCGCCGGCAAAGACTTCGATTTCGGAGATGAAGTGGGGAGGGTGCGTGGAGTAGGTGAGCATGGTCTCGGTGAGATTTTCTTCGTAGCTGTGGTTACGTATGGGTGAGCTGTTGGGGGTTTGGAAGGGGTTAGGGATTCGCGGGAGGAGGCTTACGCATCACGGACATCTCTAGCGAATTCGAGGAGGTGGCTCCATTGGATTAATGCTGTCTGCTTCTGCACGTATCGCCAGACAGCATCGATCAGACTCCGGGTGTGATTGCGAATCCCGTTGGTGGATGTTGATTGCCGCTGGACTTCCTCGAAGAACTTGTGCTCGTCAATCGCACGGTACAATTTCCCAAGGACTTTGTGGCTCTCGTAATATCGCGTTCTTCGCGTTTCTGAGGGCGATTCTTCCAGGTCATCGTCTGCATCTTCCTCTCCCAATTCTAAATTTTCCACCTTGATCGCTTTCTCGATGAGCACGCGTGGACCAGGCGCTTGGAAATCGGGCTTGACGTTTGAGTATTTCGGCATTAAGGATAGATCGACCTAGGGTATGTCAATGTTTAATAGAAACGGCCCTTACAAGGGTTCACACAACTTACAGGTATTCCAGTCTTGGAAAAGTCGACCGCTATAGATGCCATGCCAGCCAGAACGATGCAGTCAGGATCCAAAGTTCCTTTCTCTTTCTGATCTGCCAGTGTTTGATGCAAGGTCGAGATTCGGCCCAATGCATCGTTCTCCATAAATCGGATGAAGAAGTCTGTCATATCCGACCGCGTTACCTCTCTTCCTATATCAATTGGCTTCGCAATCGGATAATCGGCTGGATCGACCTCCTTAGCTGGATAGAGGCCGCCATCGTAGATTATATTATACAGATCGCCATCTAAATCGCCGCCGCTAAGCTGCGATGGCAAGTCTCTGTCACCTTGGCTGCTGAAAACCACACAATTATGGAGTGCTCTCAAAGGAGACTTTGGAGGGACATCCACCGCAGTAACAACCCGCACGTCCCCTGGATGTAGGGCAGGACACCGCGTAATGACAACGTCGCCAGTAAGTATCGAAGGTGCTGTCTCCTCTCCATGCTGTGCAGAACAATATATTTGGCCCTCTTGTAGATAATTGCTTTCGTCCATTATCCCTTGAATGTTTAGCTGTTGCCACTAGTGAGTGAACAACACGTACCATATAGCGTCATCCCGTTTACTACCAGAATACGAGATCTATGCTTGAGTTCGCGCAGTTGAACCAACACGGCCAGCTCCACGACGTTACGAAGGAAATCGTCATCGCTATAGTCAAAGTCAAGATAAAAAAGCCTGCGGATAAGAGTTGAAAGCCCGGCAGCTTTTCCAACCAGATTTCGTTTAAGAAAGTAGGCCGCATTTATAGGCGATGATGCTGTGATACGGAGCCTTTCCACGGCTTCTTCCTGGAGCTTTACGAAAGACTGATCAGGAACGCCTAGGTCTTCGAGTATCTTTATGACTTGGCGATTCAGATACATTGGCAGCGGCTTGAACCCAGCGCCGCATATTTCAATGTCAGTCGCTCTGGACCCTCCGAACTTGATCATGGACGGCCTCAGGCAGAGGGCGTCCCCTCGCAGTCTGTCATCCAGCGCAATCATACCTTTTGCCCCTGTCAATTTGAATAGTCAGCAGAGAGAAGGCTAGTATCCTGGGTGATTCATACCTGCAAATCTGATTTGAAGGAGTGTTGGCTTTAGTGTCCGAGATTCAGCATAGGCACCCCATATCTTACTAAGTACCGAAATGGAGCAGGTTCCTACACCATCACTAAACACACGGCCATTCCTATCAACGTCTGGTATCTCTTTGAAAGCATCTTTGGGAAGGCTGACAGAGCTGAAAGTTTGCGAGAAAGCTTGTCCGATGCGAGCTGCGCATTTCGCTGGCGAACGAATTGAGCTAAAGTCACCTAGATCTTTCACGACAGCTCTAGCGTGCGTCAAAACTCCCTCAAGTACAAATGGTGCCATAAACCAGCAGGTTTGAGACCGCAAGGACGAATGAGAAAAGCCGAGGAACTACAACATTCGTCAGTCTTGTAGTATAAAGCGGGCTAGCCTAAACATGAGTGTGCCCATATGAGAATCTTTGAATTGCCAGAAGCATTCTGTGGTTTCATGAACAGAAGATGTAACCACATAGAAGAATACTGCAGCGGTCCTCGGGTAGAATTCAATCTATCAGTGAATGACTGATTATGAGAAAATACGAACTAGACATATAGAAAACTTACTTCATATCCTCGACCCGCGATGTTGATGACTCCTTCCAGAATTCTCTTAAAACGTTTATGGTAAATGTCTTCGTTTGAAGTCTCACGCTCATACCATATCTGTTCCCCGTCCTCGTCAAGGAACGACACTTGAAGGAAATAATTAGAGAATGCCGAGTACTTCCGGAGTACTCGGTTCTTGACCTCTGGTTCTGGGCCTGATAGATAGATTCCGGCTGGTGTTACCATTGCTTTATGGATGGCGGCTATATGTTCATAGGTTTTGGCAATACCAGCAGAATAGGCTCGATCCCTTATGATAGTCTGTAAACTTTGAACAAACAGTTCAGACAAAGTCTCCAGACTTAGCTCCGAAGATTCAACATTAGGTCCTGGAAAGGGAATCTGGTTACAAAGTCTTCGGATTGCGGCTATTGGCACGGAATCAGTGACATCCACCCCGAGGCGTGCAATCGCCTCTATAAATCTTAGGACCTTGAATGGAGAAAGATAACCATTCTGGGCGAGCTTCTGGAATTGAAACTTTAGCTCAAACGGGAACTTGCTGTATTGCGGTCCTCCCAGCGCAGAGTTCAGCAAAGTCATCTGAGCCGGAAACTTCAATTCCGTGACTACAGTCGTGTCCCAGGAAATGCTTTGAGGGATTTCAGTAATTCTTTTGAGAGCTTGAACCTGAAAAATATCCGAGGAATCTCGCAAGACAAAGCGGTAGCAGAGACAGCTGGAAACCACGACTTCATGCGACTTGCTGACTGCCATGATTCTCTTTCGTTTGACAGCAGGCTGCGAAATCTGGAAACTAAGTTTCTTCAATCCACTAAATAGTTCGCTAAGTTCCTTTGGCGGCGAAACAATCTCATACATCTTTGGGGCTTCAGAAAGCGAGACTGTGATGGTGGCATTTGCCTTGTTCCCAATCGTCATCGACTCAACACTGTTGTAAGGGATCTCTATCTGATGAGCTGGAAGATATGCATGTGGCTTGCTTTCCAAATAGACAGTTAGGGCCCGTCGGCCAAAAACCAGTCGCCCTTCCCGTTGGTCGTGGAAGTGTGTATAAAATACAAGTCGACGCTCAATGTAGTCCCACCGTCCACAGGAAATTCCGAGAATGTTAAAATCCCGCTGAAGGTCTCGCGGCCGTCCTTGGGCTGGCTTCGATTTTCGATTCTTACCTGCGTTGATCTTTTCAATCTCCTCTTTTTGCAGGCTCTTTAAAAGGTAACGGTCAGGCAACTTGTTGCTCTCACTACAATTGACAGGCTTTCTCATGTGGAAGAGTTTCTGCTGGACTCTATCAAATCCCTCCCTGCCAGATTTAGTCTGTCCATGGAGTAAGAGGAAGTTTTGCCCCTTGTTGACATCAAGAAAGGTTAGAGTCGCCAATCCTCGTCCTTTGAGCTTCTGACAATGAAAGGTGTTGATCTCAAGCTTGGCTAGGATGGGTCCAAAGTACCGTCTGACCTGTTTCTCCGTGATGGAGTCTGGGAGATTTCTCACAAACACCTCCATTATTCAATCTGGATAGGGCGTGACAAAGAGAGAATTACACCACGATTGGAGCTACCATTACACGCAAATTGTCTGATTGGTAGAACAGAGAAGCTTGAGATTTCCAAGCCTTCGATGAGAACGAGCATGCATGCTAAGGAAAGAGAAGTGGAAATGGAACGAAAGGCTGCGATGAAGTACATGCAGGGCAGGTGGGGCCTCGCGGACACTGGCATGCCAACACGCGTGAACAGGGAGAAACAGTCACTACTTCAGCTGTGAAGGATTGTTTGATGCTTCATGATTTTCTGCTGATTACCTGCAGCTCCCTTGGATATTTCCAATGCTCATTATTCAGCCAGGCATTTTTTAGATAACCTCGTGAGCTAAGGTATGAGAGGAGTAATGTGCAGTTCGACATATTCGTTTTCCGCAAACTACGTTAGAAGTGTCAAGAACATCTGTTATTCCATCCACATTATTGACACCTTTCCTGAAGTCTAAAGAAAGCTGCCATAATGGCTCGTTACCGCAAAATCATCGAGTTATCCTGACCGTCACATGCGCCAAACACCAGGCTCCGGTTTTAAAATGCAGCTACCACCTGCCTCCCCCCCAACTACTACCACCCTGGCTGCCGTGATGTGAGCCATGGTGCGAGCCTTGACTTCCACTTTCCTTGAACCTGTCCTGAAGCTTGCTACCTGCGATCGCTCCACCGATCATACCCAAGATTCCATGTCCACCACCCATCCTGTTCCCAGCATAACGACCCGCCAGTCCACCGGCAATGGCTCCACCGAGTCCACGTTCTCCTTCGGGGGCATTAGGGTCGAATGGAGCGTTGGGATCGTGAGGAGGCATGTTTGGGTCTTGGTATCCTTGCTGCTGATGGTGCTGAGGAGCGTTGGGATCCTGGTGATTCGGTTGCTGGCCATAGGGAGCTTGGGATGGGTATTGGTTCGTATCCGTTGGGGCTCCGTACTGGTTGTGTGCTGGGGCGCCACTAAAGCTATTATTAGCTAGAAAGACGGGGATATGGTTCGAAGACTGACTAATAGCTTGCTTGGCCTTGTGGATTGCTCGCATCGTAAGCACCGAATTGACCGCCTTGCTGACCGTGTTGAAAACCGCCGTGCTGAGGGGGGCCGTAAGAGTTCACCCTCTGGGGAGGGCCGTAGCCAGCAGGCGCATCGCCGTACTGAGGCGCAGGAGGAGGATAACCATGCTGGCCATAAGCTGGTTGACCGTAGCCTTGGGACTGGTCGTAATGTTGTCCTTGCGGAGGGTAGCCTGGGGCGGGTGAAGCGTAGTTTGGAGGGTATTGGTTATAGGGGTTAGACATCTTAGCTCAATGCTTTTCAGATGCTGGTATGAATGAGATTAAGAAGAGTACCTATTGAAGAAGAGTTTTGTCAAGGAATTGAAAGGTTGGCGAAAGGATCGTTTGGGAACGGATGACGAAGTGGTTTTTATGTAAAGTACTCGAGTACGTGCTAGAGTACGATACCCCGCCATTTGTGGCAATGCAAAGGCGCAGCAACCAATGGTACCTGCAATGGTGCTGTTCAAGACTTTCAGCTTACGACTGCTCTGCTCACTACTGTGGCCTCCCCATAGATACCTTACATTGTTCTTTTCCTACTCTACATGAGCAAGACGAACCAGAGGTCCTTCGCCTTGCTCTATTGCTCTACGCCAAAGCTAGATACAGCGTGTAAGCTAGGTCATAAGGGTGAAACTAAAGGAGATATAGATATAAAAACGAGCATAGCGACAGCTCGAGTGCATTCATACCGTATGACCTGGCTATAACGATGGCCAAATCCCCATCTATTAATCACATCGTTACCAGGAGAATATCGTTATATCAAAGGCGGTGCCTACATACAGAATCATGCCTGTTGATCTCAGAAACGTTATATGGGTTACACAGAGAATATCGCAGCTCTTCGTATGTGTGAATATCGTCAATGGGCGTTCTTACTGCAGTGAGTACGAAGAGGCAGTGCCAACATTAATTGAAGTTGACTTGTATATCATCGCTTTCGTTCAATCTCGGTGGCTCGAATCATGCCAGCACGTCTTTATCCCCTCTTTCCCTGGCCATAACCCTGGGTGTGGATTTTTTGACATTTTGTTGAAATATGCTATACTGTACATACCTGAAAAGAGTTGTTCCAAAGTGTGTTCCCATTTTGGCCGATTCGTCAATGTACACATTTCGTTACTTTTTGCCAGTTGAGAGTAGATTACCTTAGAATAGTGTCCGGTGTCATCTTACCAAGTACCTAAGGTACATATGTATTCTTACTTGTGTCGTGTGTACTACGAAATCGAGATGGTAAAACGAGATAGCCGCTGTGTTCGGCACTGGCTGAACCAAACAAGGTACGGAGTATTCCGTGCCTCTCTACCTACTCTCTCTCTACTGTCTCGACCAATAGAGTAGCAGCGTCGGCTGTTAGCGAGCCCCAAACCCTTAGCGTGGGTGATGGTGGTCGAACAGTCGCCACCTCGCTTCGCTCCGCTGAATCATCTCGCGTTTCATCGCCGCATCTTCAAACACTGCAGATGTCAATGCGCGCACGACGAGAGGCTCCAAGACTCCACGACACTGGTGAGAGTCGTCTCAGTGTTCCGTACTCTCTCAGTACTCGACCCGGTTTGCCCTCCTGTTCGCGGCTTGCGTCCAGTACGCCTTCATCATTGGCCATCATCAGCCCGCAAGTGCAACGCTGAGGATTTGCCCACTCTTTGTTGTCGTTGACCATGGGATGCCATCCCGCCACTGTTACGGCTATCTCCTAGATTTCTATTCTTGGCCTTGTCGCCTCTTTGTTTCCCCTCCCGACCTTTGTGCGCATCACAAAGCTTGCTCGTGATCGCTGTCGTATCTATTGTTGTCACCGACACTCCAAACTGATCTTTGTGATGAGCAACCTCGACTGATCTCCGGCCTCGGTGCGCTGGCATGTCAATGATCGACCGCATCAGACTCATCGTCTTCATTCTACCCCGGGGGACGGCGGCGCCGTCTGGTAAAGACTCTTATTTTTGTATCTGGAATACACTGTGAATGAACCTGTCCACCAGTTCCGTCGCCATCTCTCTTCTTCGCATCGAGTCTGCGACCTTGATAATCCTTTGACCCTTATCAGTCCCACCAACATCAGCCTCTGGAGTGCTGCGCATTTGGCTGGATCCTATCTTAACCTAATACATCTCGAGACCACAAATCATTCAAGACCGCTGGCTGGTCTGCCACAGATCCAAGATCTCAGAGATGCGCGCACCTCCGTCAATACCGTTCTTGCTCTTGCCCTTCCTCTCCCTGGTTTCTGCCTCCGATATCCTCAACCTCTCCAAATTCCAAGAGATTGCCGGCTTCTCATTCCGCTGCACCGATGCCTACAACTCGCCTCTCTCTGGCTGTACTGCCGACGACTTTAGCAACGGCGCGGCATGCTCGCAGAGCTGCATTACACAGTTGGAACTGATGACGGACCTGATAAATACCGCATGCAAGGGAACGAAAGCCTATCCCAATACCTTGATAGGGATGTTTTTTACCGGGAGGGGGGTTTCGACATTATGTCCGAATGCGGATACATCAACGACGTCGGCAGCCCCAAATGTTGGAGGAGGCCAAATACCTAGCACAACGCTGGTGTCCACGTCAAGTTCACCCCCGCAATCCACCTCGGACGTTCCGAGCGTAAAGCCTACAGCTACCTCGACGATTTCCGCATCTCCATCCATTTCTACATCTACAATCAGCACCACAAGCTCATCCTCGAGCACAACGACGAGCTCTTCCACCCCTTCAACTTCTCCCTCGTCAAGCACCAGCCCTTCAACCACTCCATCCTCTACATCTACTACCCAGCCCTCAGCTTTACCTACAACGGTCTTACCTACATTGTCGACTACCACCTCACAATCGAATCCCGTCACATTGACGCCGCTTCCAGCTGGCAGTCCCTCGTCCTCGTCCTCGACTTCGGGTGCTCAAACGACAGCTACGAGCGGGGGTGATAAAGGAGCCGTGGGACCTATACTCGGTGTCACGTCATCATCAAGTCGCAACAGTAAGAGCTTGAGTTTGATCATGGCAAGCCTAGTGGGATTGGTTCCTGCAGCCTTGCTGGTCTAGTCATGTTAAATGCACAGACCTTTTTTCCTCGCATTTCGATTCTCTCACAACAGCATGCATATATGATACCAGTATTTCCCTCCATGTCTCGTGTCCATGAACATACATCTTTTTCACTTAGCGAGGCGCTATCGTAGGGTTCTATGAGCATTTGAAGGCGTCAGAACTTGTCTTTCACGCATATCAGAGTCTTACGGAGTCTTGTGAACCACTTGAAGAGTCAGTTGATTTAAACGCGTCCATATATATAGCTATCGAAATCAAGATACACCTCTATCACTATCCCGCAGCTCACCTTTCCAACCCCCCTTCCTAACATCTTCTCTACCATCAACAATGGACAAACCCCTCATCCTCCGCCTCCTCAAAACAGCCAAGTCTCTAGCCCAGCGAACAGGCCTCGACCCCAGCTCCATCCTCATGATCGCCCTCACTGGAGCACTCGTCCTGCTGAGCGTGCTCATCACCTTCCTGGTCTGGCTCCGGTACCTAGTCGGCCTCGGCCTCGTTGCTATGCCGATAGTAGGCGTATTACGGCGGAAGAGAAGCGCGGTGGCTGATGAAGGGGCGGGAGACGCCATCTCGGAACGTCGTGCAGGAGGAGTCGAGGGATTACCGAGCGGTCTTTCAGAACCCAGCAGCGAAGCCAACAAAGGGGACCTCCGTCCGCAACCAGCAGCCTCGGTCCAAGAAACCCTCTCTCTTCGCGGAACTCAAGGAGCCGCTGCCCCTACCACCGCGCACAAGGGGACCAACACTCAAGCCAAAGCGCGGAGTGGCGAGTTGGCGAACTGAACATTCCAGATGCTCTTCGCTTCACCACGTTATTTCAGGTGCCCTTGGCTTCTCACGTACGATCCTCTGATATTCTTCGAGGGGGCTGTTGGTGTGCAACAGAGGGTTCGATACTTACAATATTAGACATGTAGGAGTAGTTGTTAGGGGCGCATGCAAAAAAACTCCCTCGCCCATATCAATCAACCCGACCCTATGCTCAATCTCCAACCCCCAACCTCTTTCCCTTCACCCACTCCCACTCCCACTCCCACTCCCTTGCCACAACCAAATCAATTCCACCAATATCAAAACCACAGATCTTTAAATCTTTTAAACTTATCTCTCTTCTTTCCATTCCACCCACTTGCTTGTATATTCATCCCATCAAGTCATCAATGATTCCATCATCACATGAACCTCCAGACACCTCACCATCTCAAAAACGGCACACATCTTCATAGCTACCACTAACAGCCCCCACCCCCCGGCACATATGTCCGTTCGCAGACAGAAAGATGCAGTTAAGTAGACCCAACCACCAACCAAGTTAACCTTCATATGTTTTATATTCAGGTGAAGAACAAATCGCCATCCTGCGTTGGCCGGACGGTATACAGACGAATAACGCCCCTGAACAAGAGGGAGGTGCACCAAGACCACGCAGTGTGCTCCGAGTAGAGGAGACTGTCCGCGCAATAAAATGGCTTTGACGCAAGGGCAAGGAGACGGACGTGATTGACTGAGATACAATTGGGGCTAGAAGATGGAGAATTCGCAAGGCACGCATCAAACCATTCTAGAAAGATTGTCGTGAATAGTAGAGCCCTACTCACTACAGACCACTACCACGCGTCGAAATTCCCAAATCCCCCCATCTTCCCCTTCTTCCTCGCCGGTCCCTCCGCTCCTTCCCACTCCTCTACTACCACCTCCCCGCCTCCCCCCACCTGAACTCCGCTCAAGTACTTGCCCACCACCGCTCCACCGCCATTTGCATCGTTCTCTGCCTTGCCATCAGCTCTGACCCTCTTCCCCGTCCAAGTCGTCCTATCATCCTCCGTGCCTCCGCTCTTGGCGATTTCCGCCTTTTCTCTCTCGCGGTCATCGCGTTCCTTTTTCGCTTTTTGGAATTCGGCAAAGGGGTCGACGTAGACGACGATATCTTTGATGAGGACGTCTTGCATTGGTCTTTTGTCGCCGTCGCTGACCTCGACGTTTTCGATCCTGCTGAGGGTTTCCATTCCTCCTACCACGCGGCCGAAGATGGTGTGTTTGCGATCTAGATGCTTTGCGGGGCGGAAGAGGACGAAGAACTGGCTGCTGTTTGTGTTTTTGCCCTTGTTCGCCATACTGAGGACACCTCTCGCGTCGTGGCTTAACGGCCCATCGAATTCGTCCTGGAAATTCTTGCCCCAGACACTGCTGCCTCCTTTCCCAGTTCCTGTCGGATCCCCGCCCTGGACCATGAAATTCCTTATCACCCGGTGAAACGCCACATCCCTATAATAACCCTTTTGTGCCAGCTTTACAAAATTCCATACCGCTCTTGGGGCAAATTCGGGCAGCAGTTCAAGGTTCAGGTCGCCGAGGGAGGTATGTAAGCGCGCATAGCCAGGTGTTTTGACCCGCCGCGGTTTGAGCATGTAGTCTTCGTCGGAAAGTAAAGCGCGGTCGGCGGAGGTGTGCGGGGTCAGACCGGTAGAGGTGAAGGAGGCGGCAGCTTTGCCGGTGGTGTGTTGAGCGGCATTGTAGGGGATGCTAGAGGGTTTGGAGGTTTGGGTTGCTGTAGGAGTGGTAGTTGAAGATTTGGAGAGGGATTTTGTGGATACGGAAGCGTTGTTTTGGGGGAGGTATTTGCCAACTCGTTTTTCTGGATCTTGAGAAGATTCCTTGGTTTTGAGGACTGCGGCTGCGTTGCCCAGGGCTTTCTTGTTCACATTGCGACTCGGGTCGTCTCTTTCTCTTCGCTGCTCTTCGGTCAAAGTGCTGATGCCGTCTTGAAGGTACTTGAAGGAGCTCAAATTCCTGGCCTCAATGTTCTGCGGGTCTTGGATTGTAACAATGTCTTTCCTAGTAAACTCCTCGTCGCTGACAAGGTCGTGCCACATCTTCGCTTTGATATTGAGCCTTTCAACTGTATCGTACGCAAAGACATTGCCGGAGACCTTCAAAGCAACAATATGTGTGTTGTCCGTAAAAACCTTGAAAGTCACTGGATCCACCATCTCCCCTTCATCATTTTGGTGGAAATGGAGCTTTATCAGCTCATCCGATCTCAACGGCTTAGCAGTGACAGGATTCGTGCCGTGTTTCTTCAGCCATGGGAGAATATTGGTAATGTCGAAAATGGTCCCATCAATGGTGCAGACAGGATGGGTAAAAGGTTGCAGGGAGATGGCGCAGAAATTATATGGTAGGCGTTTAAAAGAGCCATCAGGTTTCGCAGACCTCGTCCCGGAGCCAGCACTGGCTGAGTAGGTATCTTCAGAGGCCCACTCGCTATGGGTAATCTACAGCGAGATTTTAGTGATTGAGGGTTCTGGAAGGGACAGGTTTGCTTACGTATAGCTTGTCAGTACCTATCCAGACAGTCAGTGTGGAACTTGACTGTGATAGAGCCGGACAAGAAGATATCCTCACCTTTTCCCATAGTGTAGATGCAGCATTAGCTCCAGCTATCTGAGCCTCACATATCAGGGTAGTGATGCATGACTCAGCGTTGGTGGTGGAGGTGGCCAATTGCATTACTTTATTTCTCATAAAGCAGGTACAATGTCTACGAATAACCGCGGAATAAATACCTACATAACTAGTCCAGAGAAATTTTATTCTGGGCATTCCATCTGCTTTCCCTACCTACCACGACGGATACCCTGTTGAACACATCGAAAAGCTACACACCTCCGCGGCTTACGAGGTTGTAAAACAGGCTCCACCGGAAATGCTGTGTCCCTGTATCACATATATCTCTTTAATGCTCGGAGTGTATCAGTCAACCCCAGTGCATCCGTGAAACTCAATCAACTCATAACACACCCCCAGGCAGCTGCAAACTACTCCCCCCAGCTCTACCACCCCCAACGACAGGCATTTCAAATCCCCCGCTCGTGGGCCCAGAATGTCCCTCTACGGGCGCCGCATGCCTTCTCAGCATGAACATCGGTTTCTTTCCCTCCCTATCTAGCTGCTTGAACAGAATCAACGGCTTCTCTTCCAAGCCCAAACACCGCTCTTGATCGCCATAGACGATATACAGCGCGTACTGCCGCCAATCGGCATTAATGTTGTACTTTTTCAGCGCTGCAGGGAGGACTTTGTGACAAGGATCTTCCATGCTGACACGGAAAGACTTGAAGATCTCGACGGATGGGGGCTCGCGGTCACGACTGCTGCCACCAGAGGGAGGCGGGTCGTCTTGTGGATCATTACGAAAACCACGAGTGCTGCGGGAGGAGGAGCCAGGAGTTGGGGTTGGGTTGCTGCGATCGGGGTTGCTGGGGAGAAGGGTGGTGTATTGTGACTGGTCGTCGGGATGAGGGTTGTATCGGGCGGTGTTGGGGGTTACATCGCGGAAGGTACGTGAGTGGAGAGTTGGTTGGTTAGCATAGGTATTTGGTGAGGTTGGGGAGGGGATGTTCGCTTGGTTTGGAGACGTAGCTGGTTGGGAGCCACCGGTCAAAGAGGCTGTAAGGTGGGACTGAGCGGCTGTGACCGCGGCTGAGGGGTCGAGATTTGTGTTATCGTTCATTGCTTTTCCTTCCGGGATAGACTGGGGCATGTGGGTTGGGGAGTTGTTCTTAGGGGTGGAGCCGAGAAATAGTCGCTTTGTAGAAAATTTGCGGGAGAGGCTGCTACCACTCTTTTCTGGTTGTGCTTGTGACATTGCGTCGTCATAGTTTGGTAGGTCCGGACTAGCACTAGGAGGGTGAAAAGGCAGAGGCTGTGATCGATCTTTCGCCATTCGAAATATCGGGAGAAGTTCGTCTCGCAATTTGCGGTGCTCCTCAGTTATTCTTCGCAGCTCGTTCTCGGTGTGTATCAAACGCTCATCCCGCAGCCTCATGGATTGTATGAGTCGAGAGATGTCGTCTTGGGTGGCTGTTCGGTCATTCGTGCTGGCCTCGGCAGCTTGAACAATCAGCATCACACTATACCAGCTAATGAGCCGTGTTTTACTTACAAGGGGGTACATAATGGTCAGGGTCGAAAGGTATTTCCTGCTTCACCTTGACATCGTAGATGTCTTTTAATATAGTGAGCCGGTGTCCCATGCTTATAATCCCCATCTCTTTTAGATCGTCGTGCTTGAGTGCGATCAAGGCTTCGCCAACAATCTCGTTCTCTGGTAGAAATCAAAGATGTCAGTTTCTTCCAGGGTGTGAATTTTCGTCGCCTTGAATCTGACCTACCCAGAAATCTGTCGCAGTATTGCGGTAGCCCCAAGCTCGCGACATAGTCCACACATTGCTCAGCAGTCCACTGCAATATTGCATTCCCCGGTGAGAGCTTCTCAGTATCAGAGCGCCCAAAAGTAGGTGTAGGTTCAGTGGAAGGGGGATCGGAGTCTGTGGGTGAGGTATCGTCGTCGGTAGGAAGGATTGGCGAGGTCATTTCAGTTCGTTCGTATTCATCGTCGGCATCCGAGTCAGCGTGATACGCTGTGGGGAACGCCATCTTCATAGAACCTCAGGTCATGGCAACCAGGGAGGCGGGGTCGTGCAGTCACAGGTACGAAGGCGCCGCACAAGCCCCGATAACCTGCTATGGAGACCGAAAGCGTGGTAACACTGGTAGATGATAGGTGAAGCAGTAAAAGGAATAAGTGCTCGCCGTTGATCGTGTGACTCGAGGGTATGCTCGGTAGGAGGTTACTCCGATGTGGTTAACGGATAGTAACAGTAAGGAGTGAAACGAAGTGGTGCAGGGTAAGTGGTAGCCAAAGATGTCTTTTCCGAGTACGAACCATAGGCCGAGGCTTATTCCGGATGAATTGTGGAAGTATCTATCTAAATGGTGAAGTCTGCAAAGATAGGGTATCTGAAGTACTACTGTGGATATAGTCGACCGGTGAGGGTTGGGTTGGGGCTGTCAGTGTTGGTTCTTCCACGCAAGCAGACTAGCGCAGAGCGGGTCGTCCCGCGAGCCGCTGAATCCCTGCATTGGGCATGTGGCACGACAATAGAAATTCTTACCGGTAGTACAAATACCTTAAAGTACTGTAGGGTAGCTGTTCTGCGGAAGACCTACAACAAACAATAATGTATTGCTTCGAAGACTACAAATTGAGACGCGTGTGGGCGTGAGACAACCCTGGGCTAAGGTCAAAAAATCACTAACCCAGTAGACCACTGAGATGCCTTACTTTGATTTCTATCGTTCTAGTTCTATCAGTATTCAGTAGTCCGTCCAGTCGCCCTCCTCTCAATCAGCCCTCAAGGCTGAGAATTCAAGGATGACCCGACATCTCGTGTCGCTGGCCTATCATAGCTGACGATAGCGGGATCGTTGTTACAGGAATAAAAGCTTGGGCTATGGGTTCGATACTCGAGCTCCAAGAGACGGGCCCTGGGACCACAAAATCCTCCATATACAACGAAGTATCCAAGTTTCCAAAGTTCAACTATTCAATAGTTATCATTGCTAAGCTTAAGCTGCTGTTCAACAACATTTGTTACAAAACCACGTATCATTGAGGATTACCAGAACAGTAGGTCCAATCAAGTCGGTTCAATGTTCCGTCAACTTTAAGACCACGCTCTACCCATGTTAGAGCCTTCAATTCTCGTAGGCACTATATGACAGGTGAAATGGTTCAAATCATGGCGTTTTGATCGGTACATGTTCCACTCAGCTTTATCTAAGCGAGCCTTAAATTCCAACATATGATTATTCGTTTGGAATTTTCATTGGTATCTCCATATGATGCGAGGATGGTATGAGCAAAGATGAAGCACAGGTGAATCCATGACACAGCTGACTGTAGTCCCATCATCTAACTCCTGCCACCGCCGCATAAACCGCCACACCTAAGTTCCCAACCAAAAACCTATCTATACATCTCCCGCAACGCTTCAATGTCATCATCGGACATGTTTCCATCTTGTAGATAACCCTCCTCATAATCCTTTACTGCCATTGTCTTTTTAGGTTTGGCGCCTGAAGCGATTACCGGCATAGCTTGGTCGAAATTGTACAGGCTATCGTAGAAATTTCGTACTTTGTCATGAGCCATGACCTTCTTGGGATCGAATCTCAAGACCTGTAGTCCCTCCTGACATGTAGCACGACTCAGAGCCACATATGCTTGACCTTTTTCAAAAATCTTCCCTAGATCAACCTTGACGCGCTCTAGTGTTTGTCCCTGAGCTTTATGGATTGATAAAGCCCAAGCCAGTATCAACGGGACCTGCGACCGCGATGCTTGGATTTCTCCATTAGGCAGTTCGATCTTCCAGGACTCTTTCTGGCATAGAAGATCCCGAGAAGTCCCATCAGCGATAGCGAATCGTACGAGGGGCCACTTCTGACCCGTATCGCCTACAAGGTCTTTGTTGATCATTTGCTTGAGCTTTTTCCGAGATCGTGCCATTTCTTCATCATTAGGGTCCATCATCTCGACGGCTTGGAATTCTTCTTCGTCGTCATGATAAATGTCGAAGGTCTTTTCATCCATAAAAGCAATAACTTTCCCAACCGATCCGTTCACAAGGGTATCGTCGATGTTCTTGATCAGCATCACCTGGGCTCCTTTCTTCAGAGTAATTGATGGCGGCGCCATGCAATTTGAGAGCAGCTTATCACGCTGAGCGAGGTCGGAGATCGATCCGCCATCTTCAGCCTTAAAATCCCAAGCTCTGCCGCTTAAATTACGCATACGATTGTTGTTCGCATTATCGACCTCGTTTCGGGTAGGAAAACTACAAATACGTTAGTAGTGATAAATCAGCCGGTAGGAGGAGATTCTCACAGTTCGGTAGCTTCGAAGTCATCCGTAGATCCCAATTGGCGATTGAGCGCCCGAAAAGCTTCAATAGACTTGGGTGTCAGCTTCCCCAGCCGCATTTCGTTGAGCATGTTGGCAAAGGCTAGACTTGTCAGCATAGGCTGTCTCCTGGGTGTTCTGACCTACTGGGATCTTTTTGTCGGAAAACCTGCGTAAGCCCTATGGTGTGTTCGATAGACGTATTCCATGTAGCTGCGTCAAATGAAAATTTAGAGATTTTTCCGTAGTCTGGTACAGGAGGTAGTTGAAAGAAATCGCCTGTAATGATGAGTTGGATGCCTCCAAATGGTCTACCATTGTTCCGGACGATACGCGCTATGGCCTCGAGTTTGTCAAACAAGTCTCCATCCACCATAGATATCTCGTCTACGATTAAAACCTTTGTGCGCATCCAGCGGGCTTTCGCCTTCTGGTTTCGCTTGATCTTCTTAACGAGTTCAGGAACAGCCTCTTTACCAAGGCCTATTCCCCCAAAACTATGAAGTGTGACTCCCCCAACATTGCATGCGGCTAACCCAGTGGAAGCCGTAACCGCTACACGGTCCGTCTCACGTTTATAGTTTCCGCGAAGGACCTTGATGATCTCCCGAAGGAGGACTGACTTACCAGTACCGGCGGATCCTGTGAAGAAGACGCTCTTCTTCTGCTCAGCAACAAGACTCAGAACATGCTGCTGTTCGTCGCTCAGGTATACTGGAGAGACACTCTTTTTCTTCGATGTCGAAGCCACGGTGGAGCTTCGTTCTGCTTCGTTATCTTTGACAAGCTTCTTGTGGCCCTGTCGTAATTTTTTCTGTTCTTCTTTCACTGCACTTGCAGTTTTGTTCCAAGGGTAAGAGGAATTTGGTTTATCCTTTGGCAGCGGGGTATATGATTGCTTATTTGATTCTGGCTTCCCACTGGAATCATGTGCTCCTTGTTTGCGCTGTTCATCGAGCCACGGTATTTTCCTTCGTACGGCGGGTTTCTCGGGGGAATGGTGGAGTTGCTTTGCCAGCGTTTGCTTGTGCTCCAGAGGAGAGGACGACCAAGGCAAAGGCTGGCTGCTTGATGGAGGCTTAGGCGCCGCCAATTTAGCGGACGGGAGTGGGAGTGTTGGATACGATATATCGGAGGGGGAGGGGTTGCCAGTCGGCAGCGTTGGGTATCCAAGAAGGTTAGATGAAGACGTCTGCCTTGACATTGGTTCTTCAGCATCTAGGTTGACGTCTGCGTCATTCTCAAAATCATTCTCATCGAAAAAGACAGTCTCATGTAGCTTCCCCACTCTTCCTCCGCCGTCGGTCCTTTGTGAAAGGTTCATCGTACTGCTTTTATTCAAGACCGAGTCATGGCTGCTCAACGAGTTCCCCCTTCCATCAGCCTGTGAGGCAGTCCGTTTCAACGGGTTGGTCGTAGTCGGCCAATTCTGGCGTGGAGCATTGAGCACTGAGGTACTAGGTTTGAGGGCGTTGAGATTGCCTCGCAGGCCTTGCGATAGGCTAACACCCTTGAATCCTGGTACAGTACTATGGTCTTGTACGGCCTTCGCAAACATGACATCCGCATAAGGGAGGCCCTGTGATGTTGTAAAGCTCCGCGGTTTATTGATGTTGCTGAGGCGAAGCCGAAGGAAGGGGGGGCGGATTGGCAGGATTGGCTGATAAAACACTGCCAGTAGACGATAGAGGCCAGCCAGTGTGACTCAGACTGAAGTATCGCACACCGGGACAAACAGGCAGCAATGATCCACAGGAACCTTTCTGTAAGGTAGTTATCAATGGGATTTCGCCTCGCGTATCATCACGTCTAAGGAAGGCGCGCTAGTGGACCTCTGTACTTTATAAACGGTTGACTTTGTTTTCTCAGTTTCTGTATGATAAAGTACCTACTTCTCTAACCTTTCGAACATTACATTCTAAGAACTAGTGACGATATATTGAGGCGCAAACAGCTTCGTTGTTCACTTGTAAACACTTCGGATGGAAGCTCATCAACCTCCGTAGCACCTACTTTCCAGACTCCCATCGATGGTGGACAACAAATCCCCTCTAAGACGAATCGTCTCGTAGATCTCGTTGTCAACTAACATTGCAATCACAACGAATCAGCACGAGGTCTGCGAGATATAATAAGCTGTACTGACATCTGCACAGCATACAAAGATTCCCGTCTTGATGGCTGCCTAAGTAAACCCCTTACTTTACCACCATTCAATGTTTCGGTAGACAATTATCTTCCCCTATCTTCTCCAGTAGCCTCTGCTCCTTTATGTTAACATGTAGGTAGGTGGTATGAATGTCTACGGTCCTCTATCTAAAAATGCCTTGGTTGCTCTCACTTATTGAGTCTTGTAATGTGTCGGTGAAACTTTAGTAGCTTTCTTTGGATGAATGATTTCCTTGTAGTGAATATCAGAGTAAAATATGCGATTCGGTGTTTCCATTGTGACAACAGTCCGTGTTTGCGGTTCATGCTCTGGTATGATAGAATGCCAACTGAGTCGGGCTCACACATGGCCTTGTTGTTTTGTTGGCATGGCTGCAGTATCAATTGCTCCCTCACCTCCTCATTTTGAGAATCAATTCGTGGAACAAGTTTGGGAAGCGTTCAAGCCATACGCTCTCACTCTACGCGATATAATCATGCACAACATTCAACCTTCACAAGAGCCTCCAGAACCAAGTGGTAGTTCGCCTTCAACACCGCTCAAGCTTCCTTCAATCCAGACTCGCCGCGCCGCATGCACTCACTTGACAATGGGACGGCTCAATGGGAAGTACGAGTGTATGATCTGTCATAAACCCTCAGAGCTTGGTTGGGTGTATTCATGTACACAGGATGATGAGCAGTGTACTTTACGTAAATTCTGCCCTCTTGCCCTACTACCAGAGGAATCCCACTAACCCAATGTTGAAGCCGACGCAGGGGAAAGCATCGCTACGGGGCAATGCGACGAGGATGTCCGCCTAAATCCTTGGGTTGAGAAGGCTATCAAAGAAGGTCAATACACACCAAAGCAGGTTGCCATCCTCCGAGCACAAAAGCAGAAGGTCATGGCTACCATTGCTGCCGCTGAAGAGGAGTTCAAGCATGCTCCGCAAGAGGATCCCAATTCAAATCAAGCTCAACAATCAGCCACAACATCATCTGTGGACGCGAACCCTCATCTTCCATACGCTATCATTACCGAAATAGAACACATTCCTACAGTCAATGGCTCCAAAGAAAAACTCAAAGTCTTCCCTCATTGCAAATTCCGTTCCTGCCATGCCTGCCGTCCTACCAACCGAGACCGGGCTTGGCAGGTCCTGGAGCCAATCTTCGCGGTAGACTTTCTTACTTCCATGAGATTTTCTGAGGAATCGTGTCGCCGTGTATCCGACGCAAAAATCGTGCGCAAAATGGGTTTTAAAGAACCACGGCCAACGCGTCCTCCACTGCGAAGTCTTGACAGCATAGGCCTATACTCAAGTACTCCTATGGGACATATCGTGCACGCCAGCACAACGCCTAAGCGCTCCGCCGATGTTATGTGCTCCTCTATCCCAATAAACACTGTTGATGTCTCGGATGTACAAACCGAACCTGACAGCAGAGGATTCCGTGACAGCATAAAACGCGCGCTCCGAGGTATGCTTTCCAGCAGCCGGCGAGCCTCGACTCAATCAAGAAGCGGCACCAGGCCCAGGTGCAAAGCAGTGTTCAGTGAAGAAGAAGAGGACGGCGCGGAGTTTGACATGGGCTTGTGGCGTCATCTGAACGATGAGCTGCTGAACGACGCGTCGGGGGTTCCTCTGCCTGGGCATGATGGCATGGACGGGTTGAGTCACGAGGAAGGGGAGATTGAGGTGAAAGATGGTGTCGCTGTTACTGAAGAAGGTGTAGACTTAGGCACAGCGGATATCATTATGTCTATCTGATCTGACCTAATGGTAGAACATGGGGGCCTTGCCTTTGGCTGGTTGAGATCTTTCAGTGCATCCACACTTTGACTGTACGTGGCAGAAATGCCGTGGATTAGCAGCTGTCCTCGATCAGTAGGACTAAGCCATGCAAATAGACTGCTTCGAACTTCAATTGATTTCAAACAATCGTTCAGGGGTAAACGATCGCTGCACGGATATGCCGAGGTCCAAAGATAAGGTCAAAGCTTGATAGACACCACATATTCCAGTTGATTCATTCGCAAGCCAACCGCGCTTTATATATTTCGCCAGTCCTCTCAGGCAATCCGAGATCTCTTGCGGCACGATCATGGCTTCCCCTTCGAAGCCGAGACCTTCCCACATTCAATCCGTCAAAGCCTCCCTTCCAGCCTATCTCTCCAAGACAAATACCAACATCTCCCACCTGAACAGGCACGTTCCTCTTCCTTCCACCAATCCTATAACATCTCCCATTTCCTTCAGTCCCACTAACATCCACCAGACTCCTCTCCTCGACCTCCCACCTCGACACTGCTCTCCTGACCATAACTTACACCCTCCATTTCCTCCACTCCTCCCTTCCGCGCCTCCCCATCCAACTCCCCATTGTCGCGTCTCTACTCCCCTCTCTCCCGCCTCTGACATCCCTCATCGACGAGTTCCGAATATTCCTGCGCCTCTGGGGCCTGCTAGGAATCTACAGCTGGGGCGTTTCAGTTTACAACTCTCCACCTACGGATTGGATCTTAAAGTATATCGCGTGGGCTCAAGTGGGTGTGAATGCAGTCTATCAAGCTCTAGAAAACGTGGCCTTTCTAGGGGACAAAGGGATTCTACGAGGCGTGTCAGCGCAGACAAGAGCGAGATGGTGGCTCTGGAGCAGCCGCGCCTGGATGGCGCACGTAGGCCTTGAGTGCGCCCGCTTAGGCCGCGAGTGGATTCTGAGTCACCAGAGTAAGCTTGTCGCGCAACGAAGAGAGTTCTTGGACCGCAAGAATAAGAAACCGCAGGTCGACGGAGCGATTGAGCTGAGAGGGGAGAAAGAGGAGAAGATTGCGGAGCGGGAAGAGAAGGCGAGGTGGTGGAGGGAGGTGGGTGTTAATGCGGCGTATGCGCCTATGACTGTGCATTGGAGTGTAGAGGAGGGGATCTTGGGAGAAGGGTCGGTTGGGGCGTTGGGAATTGTAGCGGGGATGCTGGGAATCCGGGAGGCTTGGAGGAAGACGGCTTGAAGGGGGTAGATGGTTCATTGTTGCTGCTTTCTATGCGTTGGCTTTCTCCTAGACATCCTCTTTTGGGGACTTGGGGGTAATACTGCCCTATATCTCGAGTAGATCTCCCTTATCACGAGCATTATGTATACCAATTTTATGTTGGACTTGGGCAACGTGTTTACATGCGGGTCCTACAATTGATAGCACTATAGCCAAACAGGTGAGAAGCACACTGAGGCATCTTTGAACCACTCCTTGTATGCCTAACCCTGTTTTTATTTTCTCCTTTCTTTGCATCTCTCTAGAGAAGAACCAACGAAAGATCTGGGTAGAACACAGTCGCCTAGGTTATTACCTTTACTTTTCTGAAGGGCCGCTCAAGAAGGTTCCAAAATGACTACGACGTATGCTAAAAGATCATTCTCTCGCAGATAGGATCCCTTCTCTTCCCAGACTCCAGCCATGGCGGAATGGTCAAGTAAGGGACAGAGAAAAGGCTTGGTCTTGTATTCCGCAACACATGAGAAAGGCTAGGTAAAGCATAGTCAACGGCACATAAAGAAAGTTGACAAAATTCCCTCCCGTTGAGACTGTTAAGGGTGGACCTTCCTTGCCAGTAGCTGTAGTCTACAGCGGTATGCTGCATGCAAGGCACAAACCCCTGAAAAAGGGGCAATTTAATTTCCAGGGCAGACCCTGGAAAGATGCTCTTTGCAGAATTCAGTCTGCACGAACTCTTCCAAGCTCCACACTCTTTCCTCGTGCTCTTGAAGCTCGCTACGGTCCCTGGCCCAAACGTAGACATCGGCCTCGATGATCTCTTCCTTTCCTGATGCAAGAGTAATCCTCACATCATACGCTTCCCTTGAGTAACGGCCACCCTCAAAATTATCGATACGACCACGTTGCGCAGAAGTCAAGCCAAAAAGGATCAGGCCCTCAACCGAGGTTCCAGAGAAGGCATCAAGGACGGCCGGAAAGATGGTGTTCTTGATGGCGAAGCGTTGAAATCCACCGAGTGTAGCCGCTGTCATCATGCTTTTGATTTTGCCTTCGTTCATACGACCATCAGGTCTGTCGATGACGTTGGCGACTATAGCAGGAATCATAAGCGAGCCGTAGACGAACAAAGGGTTAACAGGTCTGCCGACGAAGCCGTTGACTTCCTCAGCAGTAAAGTATTTCTCTTCGGCCATTGGCAACAGGACAGACCTTATAAAGCCTGGATGAACCGTCTCTTCTGCTAGAACTTGGATGAATTTTGACGTTTGCCCAAGGGGAGATATTGAGATCTATCTCTGTAAGTGATGGAAAGTAAGCATGGCGTGCATGGGTAGCTATAGAACATGTAGGTGCAAGTTTGTTCGTTGGAGCTTGAGTATGAGGATCACCAAATCTCCGGTGTTGGTTGCTACCAAATGGCAATATCACATGGCTTCGTTCCAGCTATACTGCAGTCCCTGTTTGTCGCAATTGGCATGCAGACGAATAGACCAAAACTAAAAATGAGGCAGCGTAACACTTGATGATGGAACCAACCGAAAGCAGATACAATCTTAGTGTAGAATCATTGTTCGTTCGTAGGTGTTTGTATTATGAATCCAAGGAAATAGCATGGAAAGCGTAATGACAGAACGATGGGAAGCATTTCGAATCCTGTAAGCAACTGTTCGCTCACCCCCAGCGGCCATCACCAGAGCGATTGTTTTCATAAGGGAAAAGCTATGAACGTTGAGAAAACAATGTTATAGTAGATATGGTTGTAGTGTCCTCCATCATGTACTGTTGACTTCTCTTCTCTCAGTGGCATCCGAAGCAATAGCTTCAACACCAATGTTCCAGAGTAACAAAGGTTGACGGCAAGCTCTGATGCCTGTAGCAGGATGTTGTCTATCTGTCCTCCAGAAAAATACATAGAAATACTCATGCAAGTCTGGCAGCTTCGATTATCTTCCATCCTAGGAATACGGAACATTAAGTAAGCCCGACGCTAAACCGCAACTAGACCCCAAGTACATCATTCATTAGTTGCTAGCAGCACCTCTGACTTTACTCAATATCTATCTTCACAGCTCACCTCGACAACCCCACCATCGATATCAAGTCCACCTTCAGATTTTGAGGCATCTTACACCCCAGCCTATCTCCCACATATCCATCGTCTCCAGCTCTGAGAAACCGCGTACATCTCAAGACACCACCATGTCAGCCGAGCCTGAACATGTCGATGCAAAGCCCATCAAAGGCAAAGCTAACCTTCAGTAAGTCCTAGTCTTTGCTTGCATCTCCGGTGTATTTGCTAACCGCAGCCTTCACAGCGATGCCTCTGGCTCTGAGAAGAAAGAAGTAAGTGCCGATCACCAAAGCTTTGCTTCGATGTCTAATATCATTGTCCAGGAATCCGACTTCGCCACCGCAATTCTCAAGAAGAAGAAGAAGCCAAATTCGTTGATGTAAGTACTGCTTTTCCACGATCAACAATTTTAGGCCCCGTAACTGACCATGGTGGCAACAGCGTAACGGATGCTGTCAATGATGACAACTCGATCATTGCCTTGTCAAACAACACGATGGAGACTTTACAGCTCTTCCGTGGCGACACCGTACTTGTGAAGGGCAAGAAGAGAAAGGATACCGTGCTCATTGTACTTGCGGATGATGACCTAGACGATGGCAGTGCACGGATGAACCGTGTAGTTCGGCACAACCTACGCGTCAAGCACGGTGATATTGTCACTGTTCACGCGTGCCCAGACATTAAATATGTGCGTCTGCAGCCTTATCTTTGTTTCTATATCGTAAACTAACAAACAATCTAGGCCAAGCGCATTGCTGTACTACCTATTGCGGATACTGTTGAAGGCTTGACCGGCTCTCTGTTCGATGTTTTCCTTGCCCCATACTTCCGCGAAGCTTACCGCCCAGTCCGACAAGGTGACCTCTTCACTATTCGAGGTGGCATGAGGCAGGTGGAATTTAAGGTTGTGGAGGTTGATCCACCGGAGTATGGCATCGTTGCACAAGATACAGTCATCCACTGTGAAGGCGAGCCCATCCAGCGCGAAGATGAGGAGGGAAATTTGAATGAGGTCGGATACGATGATATTGGTGGATGCCGGAAACAGATGGCACAGATCCGAGAGCTTGTGGAGCTTCCACTTCGACATCCTCAGCTCTTTAAATCGATCGGCATCAAGCCTCCTCGCGGCATCTTGATGTTTGGTCCCCCGGGAACTGGAAAGACGCTGATGGCTCGTGCTGTTGCTAACGAGACTGGCGCGTTTTTTTTCCTAATCAACGGCCCTGAGATCATGTCCAAGATGGCAGGAGAGTCCGAGTCGAATTTGCGCAAGGCCTTTGAGGAGGCGGAGAAGAACTCGCCAGCTATCATCTTCATCGACGAAATCGACTCGATAGCACCAAAACGAGAGAAGACAAACGGTGAAGTCGAGCGTCGTGTCGTATCTCAACTGCTCACGCTCATGGACGGCATGAAGGCTCGCTCAAACGTCGTTGTCATGGCCGCTACCAATCGTCCTAACTCGATCGACCCTGCCTTACGCCGTTTCGGTCGTTTTGACCGTGAAGTCGATATTGGAATCCCAGATCCCACTGGGCGCTTGGAAATCCTTCAGATCCACACCAAGAACATGAAGCTTGGGGAAGACGTGGATCTTGAGTCAATTGCCGCGGAAACACATGGATACGTTGGTTCGGATGTTGCATCGCTATGTTCAGAAGCTGCCATGCAGCAAATCCGTGAAAAGATGGACTTGATCGATCTGGATGAGGATACCATTGATGCTGAGGTTCTAGATTCCCTAGGAGTCACTATGGAGAACTTCCGCTTCGCTCTCGGTGTGTCCAACCCATCCGCTCTACGCGAGGTCGCTGTTGTGGAGGTCCCCAACGTTCGCTGGGACGATATTGGAGGTCTCGAAGGCGTCAAGCGCGAACTCATCGAGAGCGTTCAATACCCTGTGGACCATCCCGAGAAGTTCCTCAAATTTGGTCTCTCGCCATCTCGTGGTGTTCTCTTCTACGGTCCCCCGGGCACAGGAAAGACCATGCTTGCCAAGGCCGTCGCAAACGAGTGTGCTGCCAACTTCATCTCGATCAAGGGTCCTGAGTTGCTTAGCATGTGGTTCGGTGAGTCGGAGAGCAACATCCGTGACATCTTCGATAAGGCGAGAGCTGCAGCTCCTTGCGTTGTCTTCCTGGATGAGTTGGATTCGATTGCGAAGTCTCGTGGTGGGTCCAACGGTGACGCAGGTGGTGCCTCGGATCGTGTTGTCAACCAACTTCTAACTGGTTAGTCTCTGTCAGTGAACGCCTGATTATCGCCTGTGCTAACCGTATTGCAGAAATGGATGGCATGACCTCAAAGAAGAATGTTTTTGTCATTGGAGCTACGAATCGTCCTGAGCAGCTCGATAATGCCCTCTGCCGTCCAGGACGTCTCGATACTCTTGTCTACGTCCCTCTACCCGATGAAGCTTCCCGTATTTCTATTCTTAAGGCACAACTGCGTAAGACCCCAGTTGCTGACGATGTCAATATCGAGTACATCGCAAGCCGTACCCATGGTTTCACTGGTGCCGATCTTGGCTTCGTCACACAGAGAGCAGTCAAGCTGGCCATCAAGCAGTCTATCGCCATTGACATTGAGCGTACCAAGGAACGCGAAGCTGCAGGCGAGGATGTCAAAATGGAGGAGGATCTCGATGCGGAGGATCCCGTTCCGGAGCTTACTAAGGCCCACTTCGAAGAAGCCATGCAGTTGGCGAGAAGATCAGTCAGTGACGTTGAGGTCCGCCGCTACGAGGCTTTCGCGCAGAGCATGAAGAACTCCGGTGGCACCAACTTCTTCCGCTTCCCAGACGCAGACGAAGCTGCTGGCTCTGCAGCACAGAACGGAAATGGGTTTGGGGAAGCTGGGAACGACGACAGCCTTTACGACTAGTTTGTTTACGGAAGTTGTGTGGGTTGTGTTCATGCATCCTACTCCGAGGACACCTCACCCTACTCTATTTTTCCATCGGCACATGGCATCGACAGGGGCTTAGACAATGGATGGTGGTTTCATTATGCATCTATGGTGTTCGTTTGGTCGCCAAGCTTGCCGCGCCATCACAATGATGATCTCGATGGTGGAAGACTCATAATATGTGAGAGCTCGTATTTTCTTTGACGACTGTGTACTTCTACATAGTAATCCAAACATAGACTTTCGAAATCTTTCAATGGCTTGTTTGCAACGTTGTGCCGTGGTTCTTGATATACTTACAGTAGTTGTAACCTCAGCTCAAGAGATGAAAGGGTGTGAAGGACCCACATTCAATTTTTTTTTCATTCTCCCCCTTCTTCTCTACCACGAAAGTCTACTTCTCCTCTCGCAACATCTCATCCAACTGAGCAGCGTCTTCTTAACGATCAATGTAGCCATAACACCCCCCCGCCCCCCCAAACCCTTTCCTTATCGTCTACTCCCTCTAGCTCGAACATGTTACGAAGTTGGCGACCATACTAAGACAGTGCGAGTGGTGAGGGAGTTTGCAGGACGAATGGAGGACTCAAGGTGGATGGATCACGGTAGGTCGTAAAACATCAAAACTCTGAAAACATTACGATTATCCCGATCCTATATATCTTCTAGTCGTTACTCCCTCGCCTCGCCTCACCCAAAAGCCTCATTATTCCCAAGCTCCTTTCACCAATCCCTCAATACGCATTACCCGCAAAAGGCCTGATAAGCACATTATCAACACTGACCCGGTCCGAAACCCCATTCGAACATGTAAACACCACATAAAACACATCGGCCGCCGACACCGCCTGGAACGTCGACGCCGTAATCGTCCATTGCCCCGCCGTCGTCCCGCCCACATTATCCGGCGCCGTCACGCTGCCCTGGGTAGTCTTGTACGGGTACTTGATCGCAACCGCGCAAGCACCGGGGGAGGTGTCGAACTTGTAGTCTATTTCGACGGAGTAGTTGCCGCCGCCGCAGGTGTTCATGGTTTGCGAAAGGGTGAGGGAGCTGGCGCCGTTGGAGGAGGGGCTGGGGGCGAGGGAGACGGCAAAGGCGTAGGTGCCGCCGTTGTTGGTGCTGCCGGGGGAGACGATGGTGGAGGTTGTGGAGCCGGTGACGCTGCTGATGGTCCAGGGGGTTGGGGGGTTGGCGCCGGTTTCGAAGTCGGCGTTTTGGAGGATGGCGCCTGCGGGGCAGGGTTTTGGGTCTGAGGTTGACGGGTTGGGCGGGTTTCTGAGGGTAAGATATCAGAATCAGTCATGATAAAGAAACCTAATAGAAATGAAAGTGATGCAAGGATATATAGGACCAAAACCCATGAGTGGCATATAGTAAGGTTGTCACTTACGAGAGAGAATAGCTATAAGACCGAGAAACAGTGTAGTGGTCATTACCGCGATACTGGCCATAGTTCGTAGCATACGAGCGATCCCAGGTCTCGTTGTAAAGCGAGCAATAAAGGCCTTGCGGTATACTGTTCTTGGAGAGGACGTAGGCATCGAAGAAGATACAGGTCTGATAAGTACCGTCTATGGCTGGATGTCTACTATTGTACCCCGTCTGTATAATGCAAGCATCGGCGCATGTTTGTGGGTCATAGCCTTGGCTTTGGCTGAACGGAAAGTATTTGTAGCCCATGTATGTATTCCGACCTTTTGAGTCCAGGGGAGCATTTATGGCACCGCCTAGCTCTGTAGGCCCGTTGTAACCACCAATTGAAGATGGTGGAGCTTTCTTGTTATAACCTAGAGAAGTAAAGTCAATAATCAATGTACCTGAACCGACTGTTGAAAGTTAGACGTACCATTTGAGCCGGCAATGACAACCTGGAAACTATCGCGATATTGTCCGGTATTGGTAGCCTCTTGTGCAACAACAGGAGCTCCCCAGAGTGTGCACTTATAATTCGTTATGCTTGGAGGGTTTGGACAATTGGCCGCATTAGGGTCTACGCTTGGATCACGCTCAATGTACATATTAAAGGCTTGGCAACCATCGGCTCGGTCGCATTTGGAAGCACATCCAAGAGTATCATAGCTGGTAAGAGTGTAAAGGCCCATGTAATTCGAAGCGCTCAGGGATCCAGCCAGATTAGTAAACGCTGATGAGTATCCGTCTGGTGTAGGGGCACCAGTGGCCATTGCCTGATATATTTAGCTAGAACTATGCGAGGACACCGAGAAGCCTACCTGGAACGTTGGAAAAGACGTAAAGGCATCGACGGTGTCCGGAGTAGGGACAGGTCCGGATCCTGTTGGCTGGACCGCACAGTTGCCGTCTCTTTTTTCGATATCAGCATCTCGCTTTCGTGTAGCTGCGGTTGTGGTGGGTGCAATTGAAGAAGGTGGGACATCAGGCGGAGTATCTTGGCTGATATCGAGTGGTGCCGACACTAGATCTGGAGCTGGAGACGCCTCAATAGCGACAAGATCCACGAGTTGAGGCGTGGGTACCGCAAGGGCAAGGCCGGTAAGAATCGGCAATATAAGAGCAGACCGCATCTTTGTAACGACAGCAATGCAAATATGTAGAGTTGTGCAGGCTTCAAAGTCCGATATATGATAGATATGAGTCTAGAATGCTTCGCTATCCAGACAGTAGATGGGTATTATCCTTCCTGTTATAACACTTGCTTTCAAGGAACTTCAGACAAAACATGACACCAGACATTATGGAAAAGTACCGCCGTGTAAGCCTTCAATACCTCCTCGTGCAGGAGGCGCTATCCAGACAACACGGAAGCTCTGTAGTTCCAAGGCCCCCACAGCAATAGTAAAGCCAGGCTCGCCAGCAAAGGAAGTAACAGAAGGATAAAGGCATCGTGTATGCACGTCGAGTTGAAGCCACATAGTAAGACTGACTGTAGTCAAGAAGCAACAATGTACATCGTAGTAGCTGTTCTCGCGTAAACTGTCTTAAACAGTCCGTATAATAAGGTAAATAGACTTTGTGGTTGAGGGTGTCAATATTGACGGAAAGCAGCAAAGTTATGGCAGAGGCAAGTATAGCCTAGTCAAGCCAGCGCTTGCCGTACACGAACGTCGAGTAACGCGTGATGCTTCAATAAAATTCAAAACTGATCGTGGCATGTGCATGCATGGCTTGTTAAATCCCAGTCTGTCCCACGCCTTACTGTTAGAACAATTGTAGCGTCCCAGTGAGGTTGCTTGCTCTGCAAGAACCCCGTCCCGACCTACACTCCCGAGACTCCTCTACAGTCTGATGCCCCAGAGTGGCCACTGAGTCGAGAACGTTGTGCCATCGCTTGCCCTTCATCGACGAGAAGGCTAAATAGCACTATTGACGGCTCCCTTGTCCAATGGCACCTCTGAGGAAATCGAAAATTAATACCACGGTTAGGCGATAATTTGATGAGGAAAAATCTCGCCGCCAACGCCTTCGATAGCCTGGAATCATGTCTTTCGAAGACGCTTTTACTGGATGTTCAAGATTCAATGCGAAGAAGCAAGTTTGCAAGTTTGGATTCGCCAGCTTGAGTGCCAAGTCGGGCTTACAATACTGCTGCTGAAGCCTGGAGGACGCGGTAGTTTGTTTGTGGAGTTCAGGGTAAGATAGAAGACTTGTCATTTTCAAGTTGTACAGTAGCAAAGTACCATAAACAGAGCACAGCGATAGGTGCCTGGTTGTAAGAGGACGTTGCTGGGAACTGACCGGTAGGACCTCGTTAAGATGTCGCCTTTGGTTTTTCGTTGTCGATTATTGACGAAACTTGTTTGGCGACGATCGCAACATGCATGATCGTTAAATAACCGCTTCATACGCTCTATCCAATTGTATTACGATTCATGCTTCTACGATTTTCAACTTCTCTCGTAGAGCGTGTATATTCCAAAGCTTATATCTAAATTCCTTCCGCGTTTCTCACTCAGTTCTACTCACAATTTCTTGCGTACTCGATACTCAATCCCCTAGCTCTTTTCTTCGTTGTTGCCCAATATTAAACAAGGACTCAAATATGATTGGTTCAACAATAGGTTCAAGCTCTTCGTCTTTGATATCGCAAGTCTGCCTCCGAAACTGCAGGTCAACAAATCACCCTGTTAACCTCCAACAAATGCTTCGCCTCTTCACTCCTCCAGAACCCTCCAACAGGTCCTGGAAAGCGAAGTTCTCCATGCTTACCGCTAGAATCTCAACAGAATATCCGGCTGACATTGGTGTGATGTGATGTCCATCTTCGATCTCAGCCGGGTGAGCTCATGCAGGGCGTCAATGTATTCTTACCAATTTCCCCCTTCCCCGCTCACTGCAAGATAGCCTGTTGTAATGACATGCTGAGAATACTCCGGTAAGCCAACATCACCTATTTGAGGATGAAGAGGAATTCCCACCTTTTACGCCAGGGCATTATGGCGAGAACCTCGTTCAGGCCACCAAGCCGGCAAGCGTCGACTTGGCAATAGTCTAAAGCCCCGGCCTGCAGAAACCGCTTGAACATGGTCCTATTGGCGCACATCTCAGCTGAGCCAACAGCGATATTGTAACCCCTAAAGTAAGGTGAACAATGTGAGGTCCAGCAATCAGCCCCCAAAGATCGAAAAATAAGAGCTCACTTTATTTCTAAAACGACATCTTGCCCACCAGTCCTTGTAGCAGCTCATGGTAGCTTAAGCCTGATGCTTTACTACCATCAACAGGTGAAGAAAATCAATCTGAAACTCCAGTCCAAGAAGCTAGTATGTGGATATATACCGCAACATAGCGCTTCTCACTTGAGGAAACATGATCAATCTTCACCAGCGTTATAGCTTTCCCTTTGCTTCGCTGGACGAGTCTTTTCTGGTGGAAAACGTCGATGGCTGCAGATAGACTTTGGTATGGTCACACAATGGCAGCCGAGTGAGGGCCCTACGCGATACTCACGAATACATCAGGAGAGCGTCCATTGAGCTTGGTTGATGAAAAGGGTTCGAGAGATGGAGGAGATATAGTCTTACTGTCGACCTTCTGTCAAACCATTACTGCTTCTCTACCAGCCAAGGTCATTCCGATATCTCCATCCCTCTAAGCTTCGACGCGGATTCTTCAGTCATCCGGGTCTATAAATTAACAATCCTCCAACAGCCTGTCGCTCTTCTGGCCAATCGAAATTTTTCCATCTAAACCTTCGGAGTTGCTCTCCATGGTTGCCGCTGGAAGAAGGATGAACGTTCTCTATCTTCTAACTTCAAGTCGCTGTCGCTTTCTGCGGTCTTCCACCACTTTGATTCAATTTCCATCAAGACTAGTTACTATTTGCTTTTCATATGCCGATTCTCCTGGGCTACGCTTCATGGTTTCTACAAAAATTCAGAGGAGCATGGAAAGTCATGGGAAATTTGTTGAAATTATGGCTTTTTGCAACATATCCTTCTTCCCCTCTTTACCTTTTGATACTCGAGATTCGACGAGACTCAAAGGTACCGTAAAGTCCTGACGGGATCCAGAATTTTCATTTCAGCCTTCCATCTTCTAACCAGTGACGATTGTTAGTTAAAACAGATATTTCAGGGCATCAAACGCCTTCCGACGCAACCTGCCACTATTTCATCTACGCGCTTTTTCTTCTCGTCATTTCAAAGATCTAGGCTATGCTTTCCCTCAAAACACGACAGCCCTTGCCATGCTTGCTTCCACCCCCCTCGACATTTACGAGACTATGTTCTTTCAATTCTATTCTGAATCTTTCCTAGCTCAAACTTTCCCTGACTCGATTCTTTTTACTTTGGCGCCGTTCTGGGTACCGAGAAGACTTATCCGTCACGTCCTTCAAGAGCTCTAGAGACCTTCACTGCCATCTTCTAAGCTCCAGGAGTTGGGCGCCTCTGCGTATATTACTGACCGGATTGAAATGCATCAGACGATTTGATCTGCTACCGCACGAGATGGAAAGGGCGCTGAGCTATTCTCCAACCTGGCTGCTTCAGCAGATCAGCACTTTCCACATCTCTTCATGGTTGATCCTCACGTCGTCTTGAAACGTCCCTCACCAGCACGGATACAGTATCACAGCACATCCATTTTGAGATTTGACCAACTTCCATACTACCTACAAATTCTATCCGATCCAAGTGCGAACCCTCACCCTCCCAATTCCCCTTCACTCTCTGCTCCTCTCCCCCACGAATCCAACCCACCGTAAACCCCCACAGCCAACCCCCATTCTTCACGCTCAATAACACACGCACCGCTCCAAACCAAAACCGCAACTTGTCACATCCGTCCCTGCGGCACTCACGACTCTGCTCGACCCGAACTCCAAAATTTCCCATTCTGCTTTGGGCACAAAAGATTTTCGCGCAGCACGAGCCGCTTTTTGAGCTTTCTCATACGCTCCTAGCCTTCTAGTTGGGATTGTGAGATTCCAGGTTCGCTGATCTGTGTTGCATTCTCTACTGGTTACGCAGAAACGCAGATCACCGTACCTCTGCTCTACGTCCTATACAGACCTAGCCCCATGCAACCTTCAGCAAAAAAGCCCTTGGCAAAGCTCCACGCACGCATGTTGTAATACTCAATTCCTCCGGGACGTGAAAGTCTTTCCCTACACCATTCCTTCCCTTCCCTTCCCTTCCCTTCCCTTCCCCACCCTTCCCTTCCCATCCCATCGCTCCCCTTCCCTACCCCACCACCTCATCAACACCTCTCCACCGTCTTTAAAAGTCCCCCGACGGCCTGCACCTCCCAAACAACCCCCCACACTTCTTTCGTTTCTCCATTCGAAGAGAACGAGCGAGATTGCACTCGCCTCGTTTCTCCGCCAATGGGGATAGGGACAGCCTTGGCGGGTACATGGCTGAGTTCGGCGCGCAGTCCGGCATAGAGCGGGTCTCTTGTTCTTCTGCGTTGGGAAGAGAAATAGGTCTAACGAGGAGAGGGAAGGATGTGAGAGGTTAGCTTTGTTAGAATGGGGTGAGCAAGCTAGCGGCGGACAAATTGATACTCGCGAGATGGAAAAAGTAGCGTAGACGAGGCGAGGGTATAGTACAATAGTATATGAGAGATTTGAAACCATGACGAAAGCAATCCGAAAGGTACAATTGTGGGATTAGCCTCACAGGTCTCGAGTCTTTGATGCCTAAACTCTACCGAAAAACTACCAAAAAACTACCGATGCAATGAATGAACAACCATCCCATATGCTAGCTGAGCCATCACCCTATTCCCATGATGCTTCCCAGACGATGCCAAACGTAGCCGTGGTATGCTTCGTGAAACGCCCTCGGCCCAATGAGATAGACTCAAAACCACCACCAGCCCTTGCCGTAAAGCGCCGTTGCCATCCTTATTAATGAACATAGCCCTTATTAATGAACATAGCCTTTCTTATCGTACGCCTAATTATATACTCTCCATTATGCAGCGCCATACATCTTCCCTCGCGGCTCGCTCTCCGCCAACAGCCTCTCCTCTTCTGACCTCCTAGCCGGGCTAGAACTAGGACTTGGCACCCACCCCCTCATCCAGCCACTAACCTTCTTCCAATGACTCCTGCCCCTTTCATCTTGAATAATAGCAACCTTCTCCTCCCCTCCTTCTCCAAACATCCAAAATTGCAGCCCAATCGTCGCATCCAACGCCAATACTCCGGCAGCCCCAAGCCAAAATGGCACCGCAAGCGCCACCCACGTTGCCCGGTCGCTCCCTTCTTTACCCACCCAGCCATGAAGCCCATATGGTGGGTACGACGCCCATGCCAAAGGGTTTGTGAGAAGTGAAGTACTGTAGAAGAGATTTCCGAAGAATGCTGCAATAAAGAGAGTGGGGGACAAGCCCGTGGTGGAGCGACGGGTGTGGTTCTTGTAAATTTGGGGGAGGCGGGAACCAAGGTAGAGGACAGTGGAAAACCAGGAGATGATGCGGCCGGCGAATTCGAAGGGGTCGGAAGTGGCCATATTGACGTGTTCGGTGCTTGGGTGTAGAGGGGAGGCTTGAGTTAGGACGGTTAAGAGTAGGGATATGAAGAGGATGGTTTTGGGTGAGGGCATAGGGGATTGAGGAGAATGCTGGCAGCGAGTTATCGTGCGGTTAGAGGGAGACTTTTCTCTTAGGAAGGAAAAGGTCGAGGACCAGACGGAGTTGTTGCGAATATCCCGAGGTTGACTGGGTGAATCTGATGTGCCTTTTGTATCTTTCCCATCCGGTTCTGAGGTCTTCTTTCTTTCTTCGCTCAGAGCGTTGGAGATACCGCTCGAAATCCGAACAGGTGATATGCCCACGGAAACACCATTCGAATCCCCGTTTCCTCCGCCGAGGTTTCCTGCATTATAGTCCTCCTGCATCTCCTTTCGTAACCGCTTGACATGCGTATACCACATGTACTGCCATACCAGGGCTACATCAACTGACACATAGTATGACGCCACCACAACCTGCCATGATGCTTGATGCGTCAAAATCGCTCCGCATAGATTGGTCAAGTCCCCTAAGAGCCACTCAATCAGAAAATATATAGACAGTCCTGCTGCCGAACCGAGTCTGTAGTTCTTGATGATTTGCGGTAGTTGTGCAAACAGCCAAGACACGATGCTCAGGACACCGAGTAACGTGGAAAAGAAGGCCAAAGGTGTTGGCACGCAGGTATGGAAAAGGGTGGAGAAGTTCGTCAGGAAAATGTTGGTGGGCGTACAGTGGTCGGGGATACTGGACGACAACATAGCGAAGAAAGCTGGAGTGCGATTGCTTGCGGTAGGATTGTCTTGGCCGCTTCATACACATCCCCACCTGCTATCGGCCGCCATGTACATTCTTGTCGAAGCTCGGTATGGTGTGTTGTATGATCGAGCGCTGGGAATCGCAGTCAAGGTAGGATAAGTGAGGCTCGGTGGGTAGACGTTATGGAGATAGCAGAGCCCCGCTAGCGAGCGTTCTGAGAGGCTATCGGATACGGCGTAGTTTGGCTGGTCCTGATGAACCTGAATCGTATGCTAGGCAACAAGACCTGGAGAGGTACCAATGTTGTTGCAGACGGACCTAGCAAAAGTAGCTGAGTCTCAATCAAAGTCAACGGTAGAAATGAATCGACGATAAGCAAAGATATCAATAGATGAAAGACAGGCACGAGAGGCCACTCAAGCAGCGATTGTAGAGTGTTGGAAATGTTCGAAAAAGCAAGAGAGATATCTGCGTGAGAAGGCACGGTAGTCACTACCGCTCTAGGAAGTCATACAACAAGGTGAAGGTCAGCAGCTACGAATGCGCTGTGTACAGCCGCCTCACGGGGAAGGCAGTACACCAGACCTTCCCCCAGAACGGATCAACCCGGGGGTCACCGTGTCATACATACTTGGGACACTGATAAGCATGAGAATCAAGCCATGGGATATAGTAAGAAGCTGGATGACCGAGTCAAGGCGTGGACGTGTGCGTCTTCGCGATAAGAATACGACGAATTGAGTGGTGGGTTGGCTCGGAGAAGCACACGTGACATGCTCCCTTAGCTCTCCTCGACTGGGTATAGCGTCCTCTAGAGAAGCATCAGCAGGCAGAGGCACAACGAGGTTGTACCTACTCGTATACTTTAAATCATTACATTCTGATCCTGCAAGATAATCATGGGTAGCCTTCATCAAATGTCAATTATGTTATTTCATATATCGTAAAGCTTGATGAGTTCATGGTTTTTCGACTCGAAGACTTGAGGAATCAGACCTCTTTACTTTAAGAACATCAATAATTAGATATTGTGCAGAGTTTACACCCCTCACCAAAAACATAGAGTGCTCTCACTCTACATTTTCATTTTGATTTTGATTTTCATGGCTTGTGTCAGTGACCTCCTTTTCAGCCTCAGTGCGTTCATCATATAGCCAATCCGGCTCTTCAGGGCCCTCAGGCTCATCATATCCAATATCGTACGGTGTCATGTTTTGTCTTTCCAAACGCTTTAAGGCCTTGTGTTGCCTCCATATCACCAGGCAATCCAACGGTCTCACTCCCTCATTATCTTCTTGTTCCGCACCAGCTTCCTTCAGGAATTCCAGATGTTGGGAATCCGCATTCGATTCGGTATATGTCAAGAACTGCTAATACCCATGTCGCCAAGGAAAAACTCGAGCTCCGTTTTTGATGAGTTGCTGCATTGTCGATGGGGGTAGCCATTCGTTGAAAAAACGCCCATAAGGAAAAGCAGAAGCAGCTGCATGGAGCGCACTACCTTTGCTGCCGGAATCAAGATTAACATCCGCGCCGTGCAGAATGAGCATATCGATAAGCCTGGTATAGTCTCCGGCAGCGGCATGTACCAACACGGCCTCAGACGATACGGATGAACGCCATCGAAGCCCTCGTGCTTTGTTAGGATCAGCTCCTCTCTCCAAAAGAAGCTCTATAACTTCGTAACGAGGAGGATTTGGACGTGCGGCTTCACAAAGGGCAGCGTTGGATTTATTAGGACCGTCAACATGGACCCCTAGCTGGAGTAATAAATCAACTAGCCTGACATTACCCTGAGCAGCGCTGGAAACCAGAGCTAGTGATCCGGGGTCTTCGAAGCCAAGCCCGAGTGCATAATTGAGAAATCTCCTCAACTCTGTTTCTTCGGATCCAATGTATCGCGAGCGCGACATTTCTGTCATTCCTTCATAGATGAGTCTCATGATAGACCCTTCTTCTGCACTGACTAGCTCTGAAAGCCTAGGCTTAGTAGATAGTATCCCAGGCCTTGTTTGGGCAATAAGTCTCAGATGATCGAAGATGGGCTCCCAGTCGCACATTGCTGAGCTTAGGCAGGCAGCTGGGAGTTCATATAGGGGTGGCTTCAGTGAACCATCACCAAACATCACTATATCATCCAAATCTTCCGGTAAGGCTTGAAAACTTGGCGACTTATCTTTGAGGACGCTTTGCTCAAGTGCAGTTGATGACCACTTCAAGCAGGTCTTTGCCTCACTGTTGAATAATTGAAGTGCGAGAGAGTTCAAAACTTCGACGTGGTACTCTTTGGATTGGTTCGAATCTATCGCAATGCTGATATCACCACTAGTCAGGGTATCAAGTCTGATCCTATGCTTCAGCCATGTTTTGGAAGCATAAGGCAACAAAGGCCCCCCAACTGCTGCTTCGGGTTGAGCCTTCCAAAGCCCGTGCCCACCTATGGGATCGTTTTGCGCTTCAGAGTTGTATGGATTGAAAGCTATAAGATAAAGCAAGCATAGCTTAGCGGCAAGGAAGCTGCCGCTTTCAATGTTGAAGCCGAATAAAGCGACCTCTGTTTTCCGGATCTGTGAGGACATGAGGAAATCCAGGACAGATGAGTGTGTTAATTTCACATGTTGGGGTTGTGCAGCATGTGCTATGTTTTGACTGGATGATTCTGTCCGTTCAGATTCTGTGTCACTGTCGGGATTGTTCGTGTTGCGCCTATATTCGGCGCCTGCGGTTTTTTTCGATTAGGCCGGGACAGATGTCCAGAATTTCACTTGGCTCCATGAACCGGGCATCAAGGTCTACACTATCGCGATCGGTATCCACGATGAAAAGTTGTGCAACTTCATCCACGGTCAGAAGCATGCTTGAAATGCTTAAGAGGTGAAGCATATTCCGGCAGCCCTGCTGATCTTTAGAATCCACACAGGCAAGGATACGATGGTAAGTCTCTTCTAATGTCTTAGGAAGGCTCTTCAAGGCTATTTTTACATCGCGGATGGAATGACATTTGCGCAAATTGTCGATCTGAAGCGCAACCCAGCGGAATCTGTAAAAGTTAGTGACGTCCACATAATGCGCGTTATGTTGAAGCTAACATACGTTCCATCAGCCTTCTCAATAAGCGTGCTCTTAATCAGACTTTTGAGATCATCTGGCCACGGCTTTATTTTGCGATCTGTTTCCAGAACTTGAGACGTGTAATATTGAATATCAGCGTCAACAGAAGCTGTCTGGAGTGACATTTTATCTGTACATCTGTCGAGTGAGGCCTCGATGTCGTTCTCAAGACGACTCGTGAGTATTATGTGAACCGAAAGTCCATTCTCTTCAGTAGGGATGATCTTTTGAACCTCAGTCAACAACGCGTCTCGCTCAAAACACTCATCAAGTGCGTCGAGCACCAGATACGTTCTTGTTGAGCTTTTGATTAGCTCCGACAAAGCTTTACTTAAATCCTTTCTAGTCGGCTGCCTCGATTCTCTACATAGAGCTGTTAGATTCTCTGGTACTCTGACTGATTTGTTCCGGATCAGTTGTTTGATAGTAGCAGTCAAGCAGCCGTTGACTGATTGGTTCTCACGGTGAAGAATGTTGGAGAAATAATAGTATGCATATCCCCAGTCCTTGTGAGAACTGCAAAGATCACCCAGATGTTCAACTACCAGTGAACTCAATACACTTTTCCCTGACCCTGGCTTTCCGTGGAGCCACAAGGCCAAGGGCAATCGCTCCCATTTCTGAAACTGCTCGCTTTTAATCAGCCAAATACCGGTTCCGTCAAGGCGCGCTCCTGACAAACTCTCAAGATCCCGAGATGGATCTGGAGCTTGAAGCCAATTGAGAACGAACGCTCGTGCATCATCTGTAATGCATGTTAGCCACGGAGAAAAGAACCCTACGGTAGTGGGTATATCTGTAGGATTGGGCGAGCACCAAGGTACTTTGTGTTTAGATCTCCTAACGGTAAACGTAAGACACACCATACCTTTGGCTAAGGACCGAATAAGATCTAGTCCATGGCACTAGAAGTCAGAAATATTGAACATAGAGACTATTCGAATGTTTCTCATACCGTCGAAATTCTGTTGGACAATTGATGAGGCCTCCTTGGCCAGCTTTTCAACTTTTGCACAGACGCTTCGGAAATTGGGATCTTCATCTCCAGAGAACTTGTTTAGTCCCGAGTGATCGGTAAGCAGATAGATCATACTGTTTCCCTCCCGTACTGCTGATCGCTGCACAACCATCTGTTTTCCCATATAAGCGAGATTGGCATTTAGGTAACATACTTACTTTGATTTTCGCAAGTCCACCGACGTATGCATTGTCCAGCTTCTCGTAAAAACACGAGATATTTAAATGCCTGTATCCGGCTGCGAAATCAAGTGACAATGCATACAGATCCTCATCTGTTGGCTTCAGTGACTGTATTAGAGAAGGATCATTCCCCTTGAGCTTGGCAATGAAAGACCCATAGCCTGCAACATCAGTCCCCTCATGTGGGGTTCCAAGAAAGAGAACACCGGCGGTTGATCGTTTAATATCCTCACAATCAGGTCGGTTGCTCGCTAGTACCAACGCCTAATTCTATAATCAACTCAACCATATATAATGTCAGTCACACAAATACAAACCTGCTTGATCACCAACCCACCCATGCTGTGGCCAATAAAGATGATTGGTCGGCGAGCAGCCTATCGGCAGTGAGCTGGATTAAATCACACACGAATACGTTTAATGAGGCGAACACTAATTCTTTGCTGATCATGCTGCAGGGCGTTGAGCAGTTGTTCTCCCAGCTCTCGAAGGCTTGTCGTGACCCCCTTTTTGTATGTGTACCAGTCTGATAGGTAGCTGAATGTAGCAATCCGTGCATTTTGCACATGATTTGGTAGCAGATCTCTTAGCCACATCACTTCCTTAATCTCCTGGTTTCCCATCGGAACCTTTTTGACCCATGTGAAGTACGGACTTGCGCCGAGCCCTTGGACAGCAATAATACTGGTCAACGTCAGCATAGATATTGAAGTCAGAAGGTTCTTGGAGGTTCACTCAATATCTTTTTCAACTGCAACTTCGCTATCCTGCTGCGTCTTAAAGTCTGGTATCCATGTGTAGAGGCCCATGATTGCATTATCTGGCGGTGGGGCGGCCATCTTTGTGGCGTGCTAACACACTTGAAGTTCAATTATAAGCTATGTAAAGATTGACTGAAGACGAATAAGAGTTATGAGGAGAGTAATCAGGACAGTAGATGTCTTGCGTCCTTAGATCACTAAAGTTACGATGTGATTGAGTAGAATAGGAGCCAATAGAAGCAACCTCTTTTCTATAGCCGTATACCCCCGATCAGATTAAGTAATTCAACAAACTCAGAAGCAGAAGCAGGAACAGGAACAAGAGGGAGACAAATCGAATACTGCTTCGAACAACGATGTGACCGGCGAGGACGTCGGAGCCCGCCAGGTCAAGGAGGCTGAGGATAGGCTGTGTGCGAGGATACTTCATCACCTATGTAAACAGATGGAGGGCTATATGCCGCGTTCTATATGTGATACTAGGAAGAGCGAACTGGTGGAGAATTGGCCCTGACGGAGATAGGCTCGCAATCTCTGATGATAACCCTCTAAATACATATGCTTCTACCTCACATAGGCGTGAAGTCACGTAACTAAACATGTAAGCTTTGATGAGGGGTGTGTGGCTATAGAAAGGGCGTTGTACGTCTATCAGCTCCCATAAAAGTCTGTAGAGTAAGGTAACGTCTGAGCAGTGGTTGCCTCAGAACATCAGACGTGTAAGGGCTAAGCCCCTCCGGGTTAGCGACCCTTTGGATGACTTCGCAGCCTACGGGTACGAGGTGATGCTTTAAAGTATTGAAAATGGCCATCGTACCGCAATTGCACTATACATGAACATCAACAAAAGATGCAAATATTAACATATACGAGTAATAACGTCAAATATATATAGAGACATTAGATGATTCGAATTATAATATATATCTATTCATGAAAGTTATTGTCGTTCTGTTTAACGATGACTTGAGCAATTCGATGCTTCTGATTCAATATAAAAGAATTAATATTCTTTTCTATATCAAGCTTGTTTCATTCATTCATTCAAGCATGTTCTAATTCAGCTCTATCTTTTATGAAAGATCTTCAATTAGCTACATGATTCTTGAGCAGATTTCAGACGTGTTCGATAGAATTCAGATTGAAACTGTTGTCTGATCAATTCAGAATCACGATGTTCTGCTTCGCAAATAAAGATTTTTGTCATTGAGAGATATGACAGAAGACTTCATTCTGCATTAATAGAGTAGTGCTCATAAAGCAGTGAGTGATCTGAAATCGATGATAGACAGATAATAATAAGAATCGCAAGATGCATTTGTTGTATCTATATCAGTCAATCTCTCTTCTTTTGAAACGACAGCACGACGAGAATCTGAACGAGAAAGTTTTCAAGTCTTGTTGCAGACAATTCGTCTTCTTCTCTGCATGAGCTGTCTGTTCTATAGAGCGTCGTAGTAGATTCTCGACAGCAAGAGCTGAGATAGAGACTTCGCGATTCTTTTTATTCTTGAGCTGATAGATGTAACAAGAGCTCTTTCAATTCAGAGCTATAGAATCTCAAAACATGAACGTTGTATATTCAAAAAAGATCTTCTCACAGCAATCTGATTCTCACTCTTCTTCTTTGATTCGTGTAACGTGTATAAGACTTCGCAATTCTTCTAATTTGACTGATGTTTCATTCATATAAATGATTCTATCTCATCTCTGTCTCGATATTACATCTCAGAACTCTTTATCTCTACATCAGTTTAAACGCTTCATTTTCATGATCACGATAAGATAGAGCTTTTGATGAGATGAATAACGATCATATTCAACTTTCTTGAAGATTCTCTCTATTGTAGATCGTGAGACTAATACTTCACATTCACATGCAATCGTGACTCAGAATCTGCGTCGTCATTCATAGCTAAATGTGACTAGTTTGATCATTATATCAATTTGCTTCTGACATAACAATGAAGATCTTTCAGAACGCGATTCAGAAGCAACGTTTTTCTCGCGAAAAGACTTTGTTTCATGAATTTTAGTCTGTTTACAAGCATGATTGCTGATATTTGATATTGATGTCAAAGAAACTTCGATGCGAGTCTGTATGATGCGTAAAGATGATCGATTCTGATATCGAGCGTAAACAATAGCTGCTCGAGTGACTGAACTGATCTCACGATCGCGTTTTTAAGCTGACATAGTGATATAGGGAATAGAATGATTATAAGGTAAATATATGATAGATATAAATGCTTATATAATAAGCTACGTTGGCTCTTAAGGCTGTACGATGGTCATTTCCAATACTTTAAAGCATCACCTCGTAACAGCACCTTACGTACCTTAGTAAGCAAAGGCGCTAACCCGAAGGGACTTAGCTGTGGTAACACGTCTGAGGTCCCGAGGCAAGCGATATTTTCCGTCCATCCTGAAAGATTTATCCTAAGATCACCGAAAACGTAACTGATGGTACGATCCCGCGCAGTGTATCATACACCTCAAAGTTTATTTCAGTCTTCATACACTGTTCATTAAATGATCGCAAATTGCGACACTCTGGGTCTTCGACTTTATACCCAATGGATCGTTTGAAGCCATGATGGGAAGAAATATTTGATCGATTGGGAGGATTATTATCTTCCCAATTCGCTTGCTATGCATGCCCGAATTGCCAGCACTGATTGCTTACACCTGATCCAGACTATCGTCATTTGCCGTGGCCCTGTACCCTGAATTCTCGCCGTTGTAAGGAGGTCTATCTGGATTGGTCAGAAGCAGCTTTGATGAACATGCCGCAAGGTAACTTACCTACCTTGCGAGATTCTTCGCCCCGACAATTGCTGCGCTGCCTACAGCGTACGCACCAAGAAGCGTCCTCCAGCTACCGCTCTGACCAACAGCCAAGGCCACCAAGTCATATACAAGACAGCCACCAAAGATCCAGTCGCTTGACGCGCTGGCGAGACCAAACCCGACGCCCGTCAATACTCGGACCATTGTGGACGCAGGCTGGTCTTTGAAGTATGCGACGCTACCGTTGTGTAGCAGGTCGAGAACGCCAATCCCGGCAAATGTCTTTGAAACAATATGTGTTAAGGTGGAGGCTGTGGAGCGGGTATTCATCGGTCCAAGTTTGGCGAACACATAGTACAGCTGAGTCAAGCTATTGATGATGACGAAGATGTTTGAAATGTCGAGTCTCTCCGAGTTCCAGAAGACCATCCACGCTGAGGTTTTTGGTTAGCTGACCGCAGCAGTGTGTTTTAGAATCAAGATACTCACTGGCTATGCAAACATTGCCCACGGAGTAATAAGGAACGAAGTCAACTGTCAAGGTTCTTTCAGCCGTCCAATCTAAGAAAACTCCTATGAACTTCACACACCAATTTGGTCCAGTTCCGCACGCTCTCCTGGCTTCTTGGGGTCAAGCTTCCACAACCGATAAAGCCATGCGAGCTGCAGTAATTGCTGAGGGAAGAAGAAGCCACCGATGAAATACGGCTGTGGGCTGAAGAAGGATAGATTCTTATTATGGATGTCCAGCATATTCGGCTTTGACAGCAACCCATATTGCTGGGCTGCAAAGTCGATCAGGAAAGACGCCGGTGCCTGTTAAGTATGTCAGTACTCGACCGTTCGAAGAGATCTTCTCTGTTCCGACGCTTGTTCGAATAGACTGCAACATACCATCCATTTCGCGGTAGAATAGGAGACGCCCATAGTGATTGTAATTTGGATGTATGACACAAGATGCTTCGAAAATATTGGAACGAAAGAAGTTGTTATACTTCGTACTTCAGGATCATATCGCGAAGGTCAACTAAAGTAATGTCGTCACTATTTTCATTTAGGGCTTCGGCCTCGGAGGAACTTCGGTCCTTCCATACCTTCGCCATGCCCAAATTTCGAGTTCAAAATGTTGAAGACATCAAATTCAACTGCGACTGTAATATTTCGAAACTTCGACAGATCACCGATGGACATACATGATTGTAAATCTAAAGAGCTAGGTATCATTTGTGCCCCCGTCGATATCTCTCAAGGGTGTAATTTAGGTCCTTAAGAGATCTTATCAGATCCTCGGTGATAGCGGGCTTTAGGGCTTCTCTTTTGGATGTTTTTAAGTTTTTCCAAACTGCTAAACGTTCGACGGAAACAGGGGATTTAGTGGAAACTCAATGACGTGTCAGTCCGTAGATTCCGCTATGGGGAACCTCTCGAGGTTGTGCTGTATACACTCCCGACCTTAGATATCAAGAGAGTCCACATGTTAGGCATTCCGCTTTGAAAGATAGCAGATACCACTTAGATTCCACTTGACGCTCTTCGAAACAACCTCCCACCAAGTGACTCGATCAAACGGACCATCAGCATGGCTCCTAGTCTCCCAAAGACATACAAGGCCGCAATCTTCAAGGAAGCCAATGCACCTCTCACACTTGAAGATGTCGAGCTCAAGTAACCAATTGAGGGAGAGATCTTAATCAAAGTCCTCGCTACCGGTATCTGTCGTTCCGACCAGGGAGTTCAAGGGGGCGTCATGGGCAATTCGTTATAACGTTTCAAGCCTTCGCAGCAAGAACCACTTGGCCGATAAAACCAGTGCGAGAATCCCTGTCCATGAGACCATTGGTACAGTAGTTGCACTGGGTCCAGGGGAGAACAATTGGAAGATTGGCTACCGCGTCGGCGCTCCTTGGCACGGAGGGCATGATGGTGATTAGCGTTAGAAAAGCCTCGTTGAGTTTCCAGCTAACGGGAACTGTCTCAGGGACCTGCCAGTCATGCAAACGTGGGGTCTTCCAAATGTGTCGTAACGAGGCCATCAACGGTGTCACTCGAGATGGTGAATGTGGGTAGCACACATGTTTCTCAACCGTAAATGGTAGTAATCGATGACAGATGTCCGAATACTGCCATCTTAGAACCGAAGCAGTTGTTCGAGTCCCCTCCGATGTCGACCCAGCTGAGTACTGCCCATTTCTTTGCGCAGGTGTGTCAGCACTCAACGGAATTTGCCAGTTGAAAGTACCAGCTGGCGAAGCAGTGGCGATTCAAGGTCTCGGTGGACCTCGGGCATCTAGGCGTCCAATACGCTGCGCGCATGGGATACAGGACGGTGGCGCTCTCCAGTAGTGAATCGAAGGAGAAGTTTGCCAAGGAGCCCGGGGCTATCGATTATATTGACGGTAGCAAAGAAAACCACGCCGAAGCTTTGCAGAAGATTGGAGGTGCTGCCTTGATTGTTGTCACTGCGCCAAATCCTTCGATCATGGGTGAATTGCTCGGAGGCCTGGCTCCTCAGGGAAAGCTTTTGATCCTTGCTCGTGAGTTGATGATCTCATTGATAGTGAAAAATACACACTGATGAAATTTGTTAGCCACTTGCGATGTCAATGTAAACACTACTCCCATGATCACAAAGGGTCTTTCTGTCCATGGATGGCCTTCGGGACACTCCCTTGATTGCGAGGAGGCCGTCAAGTTCGCACAGCTGCACGATGTCCACTGCATGATAAATTCCCTCTATCAGAAGCGCACAAGGCTTACGACCACACGACGAGTGGGAACGTCAGATTCCGAAGCGTCATAACGATGGATTATTTTTAGATCCGTGTTAAGACAGAGTGTGTTTGTAGACAGAGACAAGCAGGGTTATAGGGGAGGCATTGCATTGTAATGAAAACCATTCCATCAATCATCTCATGGTAAAATCAACTGATACCTAGATTGGGATCTCCAGGTGGACTTAACGTTCCGCACTAGTCCCTAAAAGTGTCTTATCGATAAGTCAACCAATCATTCTTTATTGTTGCGTTTTTCATTGTTGCACATTCGACACCCAAAAGCTCAATAATAGCGCACCGCTCGTTATATAACTACTACCTAGGCTACTCAATGCAACCCCCCACCATCTCACGCTCCCCCAAACACCACCGAATATAGAGAACCAACCCACCTCTCCACGCCGAACCTCCAGCCACCCCAAACACCACTACACCTCCGCTCCACCACCCAAAGAAATCTCACTCTTCTCGCCACACCCCATCATCCGCGCAGCGCCCTACCACCTCTTCCCACCCAACCACCTCCCCCACACCAATGACGCCCACCCTGACCATCCCCGCCTACCCGCCCTCTCCCCTCCCCGCCACCCTCCGCACCGCCACAACCACCGCCCTCCTCTCCGCCTCCGCCATCCCAACCCTCCACACCACGCTCACATCCGCCTGCCAAGAAACGCACTGGCTGGATGCCGTTCGGGAGCGCTCGTTGCAATTACTTCGCGGTGGGGAGTGCGCGACTTATGCGGAGGTTATGGGGAGGGTTTTGAGGGAGGCGAGGGGGGTGGGTGGGATGGTTAATGGAGATGGGGATGGTGGGGGGCGAGAGGGGGGGATTGAGAGGAGGGTGGATGTTAGGGTGCCGGAGAGGGTGGTTAGGGAGGGGGTGAGGGTTGTGAGGGAGGCGTTGGAGAGGGTTGTGGTGGTTGAGAGGGAGGAGGAGGAATGATTATGGGATGAATGGCAGGGAGAGGTCGGAATAGACGATGGTGAGGGATGTTTTTGCTGCGCTCTTTGGGGGACATCGCACTGCGCGCTCTTGGATGGGATGGGCAGTTTTGGGCTGGGCGTTGGAGTTGCATTTCACGGCAAAAATCAATGGCGGCGTTCGAGAGGATCAGGGTGTAAGGTATGTGTGGAGACATGTCTGGTGGGCGTCCGGTCAGAGGCGCAGAATATATACCCAGGGGATCACCTGCATTGGATTTCACGGTGTTCTTCTTTCGGTTGTAGTTGTATCCTGCCACACGAAAGGAAGACTCGAGTACATATCGTATCTCCCTTCGCCATTGACATGGCAAATTCTCCTCTTCCCCACCTCGCTTGACTCTGGCTAACGCAATAGCAACATCGTGACACTTCGAAGGATCGGATTGGTTAAAGCGATATACCAATGCCCGTTCCCGCTGCTGGTCTTGATAGAGAGACCGAAAAGGGAAGTTCGGGATGCCGTTACATCAACATCCATTCCTTTGAGCACTTCAACTTGATACGCCCGGGTCATTTACACGTCGATCAATAACGTTTCAATCTCACACTCCATGCAGAGGTTTCTCGGATCTCTTGATATGCGTCTATATCTTTTATCTCTTCAATGGTCCCCATGGTTCTTTTTGTCAGCTCGTTAGCCCCTCGAGCTTCTTTCTTTTCATACATCCAATACCATGCGACATCATTCTTCACCACGTGCAGTAAATCTTCACCATCACTACAACCACGCGAAGTCTACCTTATTACATGTGTCTTACGAGCCCGAGCCTGGACGCTACCGATCCGTGCGTATGTCGATTCATTGTCTGTTAAAGTAATATCTCAAAGACAGTCAAGACTCAGCGCACAATATTGAACAGCATTTGCTGCAAAAATTTTAGCCCAGGTATGTTAGCGAGAGATCCAAATCGACACTATGTCTACAAGGTAGCTGAGAGTTGGGAAAGTGGTGGCGAACGCCGTAGGCTGATATCTGCATATAGTTTCAGTACTATGCCGAGCGCTTTCGCAGGAATGTTAACACACGTGGCAATTAAGATAATTGGAGGCAACGCTTCTCTATCAATCGTTAGCACATGTAATAGGTAGTATTTCATTGGCTGAATGTATTTACTTCACTATGGTAAGAACCATCCTGATATCCAACTCTAGTATCGACCCATTCGTGAAGATTCACTGGTTTTGAAGTATCGTGACCGGATAAACATACGCCGCGGCCAAATCTTATGAAATCTCGTTCATGAGATGATACATTGCTTCTTCATTTCCCTGGTTGCAATAATACTACTGTCACTGGCTTTGATGATCTTGGGTCATGGTGTGTGCAGCTCGCTGGAGCCATTTTGCTGCACGAAACTTTGCAGCTGTCCAATTTACGATCCGAGCCTGATAATGAAGTAGGATCCAGAAGAGGGTGATAACGACGTAAGTAATGATTATCGAAACGACGACCATCCACACCGTTGCCGAGCCCGTTCCCAATGCAGTCACATTCATGCCGAAGAGCGAGGTGACAAAGCTCAGTGGGATGAAAATGAACGCCAGCTGTGTTAGTCGTTTAACCCTTTCGTTCTGTTGAATGCCTGTTTTAGCTTGCTCAATAGCCATCTGGGATTCACGGAGAGATGCCATGCTAGCACGGTAGCTCATTTTTTGGGCTAGCATAATGACTTGCTGCTCAGCGTCTCGCAAACTTCGTTGATAATCTGGAAGCAAGGATTTCCATCTGCGTGATGAGGCGTCAGTGGTGAAGGTTTCCAAAGCTTGAAGATTCTGCCGAAGATGGTTCACTGTCCATGTTTGTTCGTCGTAGCGAACTTCAAGATTGATAGCCCCTTCCTCCTGGTTGTACTCTATTTTCCGGTTCCATATATCCATAAGAAAAGTGCCATTTACAAGACTCATTTGAGCAAACGGTATAATATACTCCACAGGGTTTTGGTCGTAAATCGCAGCTTCGTCTGTACTCATACGTTGCAAGTATTGTAGAAATAAATCATTACTCCAACAAGGGGGACCCTGCCTTGGGATGGGGATTGGAGAGTCTAAAAAGTTATTTCTAGATGTGAGCAACGGCTCCCTAGTAGAAAATCGATAGTCCCTGGCGAAAATGATTACTGGGACGACTGTCAGCGCACTGAATGCACTTTTGAAGCTCCATTGCGTCTTGTCAATATAGACTTACCGGCGTTGGCTCTTCGGGCTCCAGCTGCGCTATGTAGATGGGTAGAAATAATGGAATGGTGATTCCAGATGTGAAAAAAGCCCTGGGTAGACAGCGCTGAGGGCAGAGGGGGTTTGGCAGACGGAAAGTAGGTATTAAATATCCCGTAATCAGAGCCAAAGTGCCACATGTATACTTCAGGATGGATTTTATACTTATATCCAATGGCATCCAAGATACTAACATCCAGCCCTGAGTACCCTGCAAAGGTCAAGGTTCTGTAATAGCTGACGAAGATGACTCGGGTATGCGAGTCAGGCAGATCTTGTTCAATGTCCTTGATGCAAGACTTCACATCTTCCGCAGCATTCTCTTTGCTAACCATATATTGCCGTAGATCGAGTCTACCGCCCACACTGTCCAAGACGACGACTGATCCGCCTCGATCCTTGTTAACCTCCGCTATTACACCGCCGATACTGGGCTCATGTCTGCGGATAGGTCGAGAGGAGAATAGATTGTATAGAGCCGTGTATCCATCGTCAACAGCAGACAGATCCGCGATATAGTCCGTGTAATTTCGATAAGGAAACTCTGGGTTAAGTGGCTCATTATTCATAAGGAGATCTGTAAGATATGTGCAATACGCCGTAAGTATGACCAGAATCCTGTAGAATAGCGATGTATACGAGGTGATGCTTTAAAGTATTGAAAATGACCATCGTACAGCCTTAAGAGCCAACGTAGCTTATTATATAAGCATTTATATCTATCATATATTTATCTTATAATCATTCTATTCTCTATATCACTATGTCAGCTCAAAAACGCGATCGTGAGATCAGTTCAGTCACTCAAGCAGCTATTGCCTACGCTCGATATCAGAATCGATCATCTTTACGCGTCATACAGACTTGCATCGAAGTTTCTTTGACATCAATATCAAATATCAGCAATCATGCTTGCAAACAGACTAAAATTCATGAAACAGAGTCTTTTCGCAAGAAAAACGTTGCTTCTGAATCGCGTTCTGAAAGATCTTCATTGTTATGTCAGAAGCAAATTGATATAATGATCAAACTAGTCACATTTAGCTATGAATGATGACGCAGATTCTGAGTCACGATTGCATGTGAATGTGAAGTATTAGTCTCACGATCTACAATAGAGAGAATCTTCAAGAAAGTTGAATATGATCGTTATTCATCTCATCAAAAGCTCTATCTTATCGTGATCATGAAAATGAAGCGTTTAAACTGATGTAGAGATAAAGAGTTCTGAGATGTAATATCGAGACAGAGATGAGATAGAATCATTTATATGAATGAAACATCAGTCAAATTAGAAGAATTGCGAAGTCTTATACACATTACACGAATCAAAGAAAAAGAGTGAGAATCAGATTGCTGTGAGAAGATCTTTTTCAAATATACAACATTCATGTTTTGAGATTCTATAGCTCTGAATTGAAAGAGCTCTTGTTACATCTATCAGCTTGAGAATAAAAAGAATCGCGAAGTCTCTATCTCAGCTCTTGCTGTCGAGAATCTACTACGACGCTCTATAGAACAGACAGCTCATGCAGAGAAGAAGATGGATTGTCTGCAACAAGACTTGAAGACTTTCTCATTCAGATTCTCGTCGTGCTGTCGTTTCAAAAGAAAAGAGATTGACTGATATAGATACAACAGATGCGTCTTGCGACTCTTACTATTATCTGTCTATCATCGATTTCAGATCACTCACTGCTCTATGAGCACTACTCTATTAATGCAGAATGAAATCTTCTGTCATATTTCTCAATGACAAAAATCTCTATTTGCGAAGCAGAACATCGTGATTCTGAATTGATCAGACAACAGTCTCGATCTGAATTCTATCAAACATGTCTGAAATCTGCTCAAGAATCATGTAGCTAATCGAAGATCTTTCATAAAAGATAAAGCTGAATTAGAACATGCTTGAATGAATGAATGAGACAAGCTCGATATAGAAAAGAATATTAATTCTTTTATATTGAATCAGAAGCATCGAGTTGCTCAAGTCATCGTTAAACAGAGCGACAATAACTTTCACGAATAGATATATATTATAATTCGAATCATCTAATGTCTCTATATATATTTGACGTTATTACTCGTATATGTTAATATTTGCATCTTTTGTTGATGTTCGTGTATAGTGCAATTGCGGTACGGTGGTCATTTCCAATACTTTAAAGCATCATCTCGTATATATCATGCCTAGGTGGAGGGATGACATCAGGTCAGGGCAGAAGTCAAGCATTTCAGGCAGCAGATTCTGGCGGGATTAGGCCGCGCCTTGGTACAATATTCCAAGGTATCATACCTTAGAAGAACTTGAAAACTACCGATCAAATGACTTAAGGTACGGAATACTGTTTATCGGCTTTGTTATACAGTCATTTCGTTCTGGGTATCACGGTAGGTGTTATGATCCGCCAGGCCAGCCCTTTTAATACAATCAATGTACATGACATCCTCCATTAACTTACTTGTACGTTGACTATGGTTCTCCAGTAATACGCTTGATGTACTATTGATCACCACGGCCACCACGGCCACCGTCCTTTCGGGTCGTCCTCCTTTTCGGTGCGGACTAGAATACTACCAGACCACCATTACAGTTATACATCCTGGAACCCCATGGCCTTGGACTGTGCAATTCGAGAAATGTCTGATGCTTTGGTGCCACTCGTCCGTCCAGTGCAGTGCTTGTGCTTGTGCTTCCTATATCCATGCTATGTCTGCTTTCTGGCTCTTTGCGTACCGTCCCGCAGAAGCTAGTAAACTTCCTCCTAGATCGACGATGGGTAAGAATACTTGTCCTAGGGTAGATCTTGCAGCCGCAATTTGATGGTGCCATGTACGGAAGCATTGCCTCCTAACTATGACTATGCCCTCCGTTGCTGTAGCCTAGGACGCGCTGCTTGTCATGCCCCAAAGGTTCGAAGTACGTATCAACCCCGAAACCGCAGGTTTGGAGCATGGCTAAAAGACTTACATTCTCTCTGTTTTCTCTCCGTGAGTGCCGAGGCCGTGTCAAGTCTCACCAAATTGTGGTCTGTAACCATTGTGCAAGACCCGAGTAGCTGATATGGTCAGGATTTGAGCACGGAGCAATTCCTCTATATCTCGATTCCCATCGCTCTGGACTGTTTCATCGTGGAGGTGGCGCATAACTCATCGGCCCTGGTGTGATATATGGGCCGCTTGCAGGTCCAGCATGCCTCCTGATGAGCTCTTCGCGATCGCGGACCTCCCTCTCATTCTGCATAAGAACACAACAGCAGCAGCATAGCGATTTAAAGCAGTCGGATCCCAAGCTTCCGCTAAGATGATACATCTTGCGTATTCTAGTACGTTGGATCGAGGCAAATATCCCTAAAAACGTTAGCACTGACTTTTCAGTACTCGAGGAGCTGTATTCACATTGGAAACCACAGGCCACAGCCATAAGCCCGCATGAACCGTTGCATTGGCTGTAGCCTAATAAATCTGTGGGGTCTTGCTTCTGGGTTTTTCTTGAGACACGATACTGCGTCTTGCCGTAGACCATACAAGGACAGACAACGCCCATGCAGCAAAGCGTGTCCATTTCGCAGAAACCGTGCTTCCATTCAGGTTGAATCGCAGCATTCGGATGCGAAACCTGGCCCGGACGATGGTCCCCATGTGCTGCATTAGGGCCGGCTGGTGAGAGTGGGTTGTAGACAAGGGACCCTCCGCCGACATCTGGGTTGACTACCGTTGCGGATGTTTTGCCTTGCTCTTGAGGCGCAGTGCGCATAGGGGTAGGCGTCAAGGATCTAGGCACTTCGTGGGTTTTTATAGGTATGGGTCCCGGTGTTTGGGGTTTTGGCGCTGAGGGATGCGCTTCGGCCTGTCGAATAACTGGCTCTTCCGCGTATGGAGCGAAGTGTGCTGGATGGATTTCCTGAGGTGGCTGGACGTTGTACGGCGATCCAGCTCGCGCAACTAGGTCTTTGTCCGCAAGGAATGGAGATCTGATGGTATCTTGTGTAACATTCGGAATGCCTTCGCGTGGAGAGATTGGCGACTCGTCGATGGTAGAATTTGTAGGACTTGAGAATTGTTGGAATACTGATCGCTGCATCTCGACAGGTGTCTCCATATACGAATATCGTGGGTTGCGATTGATGTTGTTCGTTTGCAGTAGCCCCGTAGCTACTCCTCGCGGCCGAGGACCGCTCTGGTTTGATGCCATAGGTACTCGACGCCTTCTTCGATCAGAGCAGACTCTAACGGGTTGAGGATTTCCGGGGATTTAGATGTAGATGCCCTCAATGGTGTTTGAGGGGTACATCTTGCTTTGGGGGTTTCAGATGGAGACCGTGAGCGGGGATTACGTGGAGGTATCATTTACTGCCCGTTCCAGGCGCAGCCGTTCAGGCGCATCGAAGCAAGCGATCATTGGCTCAAGCCAAGACCGCCCAAGAGCGAGTGAGAGTCTTGGACTGGGAGATTAGAAGTACAGTAAGAGCCGGTGCAGATTACTCCACTAGTCCTAATTTAGTACTGGAAGGTCATGGTCTTGATGCGAGGTTCGATATATCGTTCTTAAGTTTTGTTTTCTTGGGATGTTTCAATTCAATCAATACCCAATTCCAACTGCTTTTCTGTCAAAGCCTCCATATGTGGAAGTAAATGATTCGACTTTCGGAAACCGTGAATATGTATTCGAACTATCCAAGGGAAGAAGATACCATAGCTCCATAGTCCTCTTTTTGAATGCCTTCCAACTCCTCTTTAATTCCCGCTAATGGTACGGAAATCAGACAAGCAAAAACCACATCTAGGGTATCCAGAGCATCAGATGGCAACGCCGATCGCTTGCAAGACAACGTGAAAATACAGCGAAGACTATTTACACCCTAGTACATGTTGCCTTTTGGGAGAGCCACGAAAACCGCCGTGAGAGGAATTGTGATAATCAACGCCCAAGCCTCCGCTTGCCTCACAATCTTATTTTGAATTAAAGCCAGCCCTTGTTCGTGCACCTTTACTTTTTCATCGAAGATTTTCCTCCATAACGGCTTCCTCTGCCACTTGTCCATCCAATAGTCTGTTAAGGATCCGTTCGAGCTGCCGAAAACTTCCATCTTCACTGGCCATCTTGATCTTGTGTCAGCGTAAGAAATGGTCGAGCCATTGGCTGACCTTTCACAGCCTCGGATGAGATTGACAGCGTCTTCGTCATCACCCACTTCCCAGGGTCTGACATTCCGGGTGCGTCTCCTGTGCAAAATGATGCAAAGACCTTTGTATGCTGAAATTAGGTTGGTGAAGCCGAACCACCAGGCTAAAGCGGCAATAATGCGCCACCAGCGAGATGTAGATGAAAGAGTCAAAAGGATGGCTGTGAGAAATCCAAGGATGAGTATTGTAGCACCAAAGCAGTGGAGAAAGACCGTTCGAGGTTTGTTACCGTTGCAAATTGACCAGCGTATAAAGTTTGGATGAGCCTCTCCGCGAAGGATCGAATCAAGCGTGTCTCTGATTGGGAAGAAGGCGGAAGGATGGGTTGTATGACAGAGAGCATGAAGGACAGCGTTGCGGTCTTTGTGTGAGAGATTAAGCTCTCGAGGACTGCCAGCTACGATATAGTGTGATATTATCCGGTCTATTTCCAGTCGGAAGGGCTGCACAGGAGGTGCGTCGTTTGAATCGATAGCGTGCAATGAGCCGAGTATTTCTGGGTCATAAGGATGCAACGAGCCGAGTATTTCCGAACACAACGTCTCCTGTATTTCTAGAGGAAAGTCGTCCACAACGTCTTGTTCTTCTTGATATTTGGGATCTCGTGTGGCCATGGACGCGAGCGTGTTACCAGACAGCCTCCGTAAGATGTGTGGACAGTCAACAGACGAGCAAGCCGGGTTCTCAAAGTTCCACTTAGGTGACAAGTCTTGTTCCGACCTTAGAGCATGCATGAAACGCTGGAAGTAGTCTACTAGCCAAAGATAGAATTGCAGGTTCTCGCCATCGTGTCTGACATAAACCAAGTAATCCATGAAATCTTGGAGGGAGCAAGGCTAGTTGTATAATTAGCTGGATGTGGTTCCGTTTAATAAGCAAGAACGTACTGGCATAGCCTTATCTGCGAGGACATTCTCGAAGGAAAGTTCCGGAGGTATCTCACTTCTGCATGATTTTGTTCGGTCGACGTATTTCTGGCATTGGGAGAGATCGAGGGGACCTTCGGGCTTAGCTATATAGTCCGGACGTTTGTAAAAGAGGATAGACATGATGGCCAAAATAACAAAGAATTGTTTATTGGAGCCAGGCATAAGAATGCTGTTACCTGAGCGAGCAGTAGGAGAGTAAAGAATGTGGGATGGGATCGCATGAAGTACGCATCGTCCAGGTTCCTGGCCTGAAATAGGATTACGTGGAACGGGACATGATGAAGAAATTACTCGGACGCCGGCTGTGGGCCTGAAAGCAGAAAAGAATCCTTCTGGAAGAAAAGGAAGACTTCACGTGGCATTTGCGTGGTGGCACAGCAAGCCATCCGGTTAGCATAGCGGAGTCAAACAGAGTTGAACTGCTGTCGGATAGAAATGTCTTTGCGATTGGTGAGTTCTTTGCTACCAATTTCCGCCTTTGGGTACAGCCGTGTCCGGCTGAAGCGAGCCGGTGTTGGTTCAGTGGCGGAGTTCGCAAATCTCGCCTTAGAAGTGTGCAAAGCACCAGCGAAAATAACCAGGTACAAGTTGATGTGAAAGCAGATGGGAACCAGCGGGAGCAGTAGGAATAATGGAAGCAGAAGCGGTGACATTCGACACACTGCTCGCTCGAGTATCTTCTTCACAAAACATCGCTTTCCCTGCAAACCACGCATCTCAACCGTATGCAATATAAAATTTACTTCTTCAATTAATGAGGTGTAGATTGAATACAACAACGCAGAGTATGTGACCTACAGCATACTCTGCACTGGGCTAACCTGGAATCATCATGAATCACAAGATATGCGCTCTTAGAGGGATACATGTACCGGGTATGGTGGGTGGGCCGTGGCCCTATCTACTGCCATTTCGAACCTGATAAGCTTCAGCAACACTTCTTCTATATCTGTTGTGTCTTATCATAGTAATATTATATGAATCCTTTGCGGTCTGAAAACCACAAAATGCGAAGGTATTGGCACTTAAGGTTTTAGATTTTGTGTAATAATTACATATCTCTGGTACAGCAAATGTTTTGCAACGTGCTTCCGGGGTAGAGATGTCTGAGCGTGAGCGTCTACAGTCTTTTATCAGCCCTACACAGTTGGTTAGCTTAGCTACTTTGGTTTTCTGGAGGGAGTTTTTCTTGGATGACAGACCTGCGGTCTTCCTGGATCAACGGTTCCCTTCGCTTTCGCGGTCTCTGGGGTGCCTTCCCCCTTTTTGCTTTGATTTGGGTTGTCTGTAATATCATAGGGATACTTGGTGTCGGTATTTGATACACCTTCTTGTTTCGCTGATACGCTATGTTCACCTTTGGGGGATTTCGCAGTGGCAGGCTTCCAAGTCGTCAGCCTTGCCGGTCACGGATATTCTAGGTGAAGAGCTATAAGCTCACCGTATCTCGGATCCTGTCATCCTCGTGTCTGGTGCCGTCCTCCTCATCAGAGACACCCTGGGGCTTGCCATAGTCACTCTCGATCCTCAATTTGTTGTAGCCCTTTGCGTCTGGAATGTGCTTCCTTGTATCACCCGCCTTGGTAGCGCCTTTGAACTGCACGCCTTCGACGTTATCTCCACCCCTTCCCTTCTCGTGAGCAACGTTCTCGAATCCCTCATTGTCGGAGGTATCAGGAGTTTCCTGCTGATCTCCACCTTCGCTTTCTGACTTGTCAGACTCGTCTTCCTCCTTCTCTTCCGGTTTTTCTTCTTCTCTGCCCGTCGATTCTTCGCTCTTGCCGGCCTCAGAGCCTTGATCGCTACTTTCACCAGCCTCCTGCCCTTCTTCTACTTCCTCCTCATGTTCCTCATGTTCCTCATTACCTTCATGTCCTTCATCTCCATGCCCATGTCCATGAGATTTCTTCGGATCTGGCTGTAGCAGGTAGTAAACGGAGGGCACCGTGACTGCAACGGCACCAATGGCCCTAAGCAGTTCTGTCAGCAAGTTTACCTAGTAGGTACAATTGAACTTCAAGAAGAGCTTGCGAACATGTTGGCTGAAGTTGCGGGAGTCAAGGACAGCAATATTGGGAATAGATTTGCAAGGCGTCGCGGCTTACCATGGCAAATCACTTCCAGCCTTATGTGTGGCATGTTCGCCGCCACTAGCATATCCTCGTCTTCGAACCTCTTGCAGTAGTTGTGGGCGGGACCGGCGTTGAGCTGCTCTGACAGATCGGTTCATAAGACGAGCGGACCATCGGCCGGAAGCTCTTAGAAGAGCCATTGCAGGAGACACACTCCGTAAGAGAACCAGGACACTGGAAGGCAATGAGAGAGACAACACAAACTCTAGTCGTACAGCTTCAAGCAGTACAGGTACGACACGATAATAACAGTGTGACGATTCAGTCGTAAGGATGTGCCAAAGTGTGCGGTATCATAACGGAATTAGTGGTTAGGTAAGCTTCAGAGGGCAGGGATGTGCTTAGCGCTTTCGGTTCTTCACTCGACGTCAGGGCCGAGGGGCATCTCGAAGCTGTCAAGTAACGGTTCAGTAAGTAAAGTTCACGACGAAAAAAGGTACCCGACTTTGTCCCAGATATATGATTGATATATCTTCTTCTCTTGATGAAGAACATATCTACAGATCTCGCCTCGCATAGTGGTCATACCAACTTGGGGTCCCTGGATTTCATATAATGAAGCTTGCTGCGCCTTGAAAACCCCCACAACTGTGAAATCATCATAACACACTCAGACAAGCCCACACAAACCAGAACTGACAAGACACTAGCCAATGAATCACAAGCAACAACAGTTCTACATTACATTTTGCCTGAATGACAAGCACTAAGCGGACGAGAATTCATTGCAAGAACTCCGGCTTCCTTTTAATGTTGTTGTGTCCGGCGGTATATCTGGAAAAGCCAACCTGATTTTAAAGACAACTCTTCTCATGTTCTAACGAAGCATACGACATCATAATGGCGCCAGCTGTGCCCCAACTTCCCACGCCAGCCAACGTTCTGGCTCTGCTTCCGAAGCTAAGCGATGCAGATGCCGACATACGATACATGTCACTGGATGACCTGAACAAGACCTTAAGAACCGGCGCACCAGCGTTCCTACTCAATGATTATCACACATGTGCAAGGGCTGTCGAGTGCTTGCTCAAAGCTCTTGACGATCAGCATGGAGAGGTCCAGAATCAGGCTATTATGTGGTTAGGGCGCTTCTGTCAATTTTGAATACTCAGTGCTGACGGAAAGCTTTCAGTCTTGGTTCTTTGACGCGTAGACTTCCCCCGGATATTCTTGCTCCGCTTATTGAAAAGCTCTCGAATCTGAAGACTACGCACTCGGTAGATAATTCAGTACCTTCAACTGCGCTACGCACCTTCATCGCCTCTTTCCCGCCACCATTACCTGGCGTACCACCCTCTAAAGCAACGCAAGATGCTTACTCTGCGATCAGTAAGGTCCTTATCCCACGCCTAGTCGGGTATGTAGTGATTCCTCATGGACTTAAGAACCAGCCTGATCCGCCTCCTGGCATGCTGGAGATAGACGCGGAAAAGGGTGTCGATAGTGATGCGATTGATGTTCTTATCGAGGTGGTTAGATGTTTCGGATCGATGCTTCAGGACCTTGAGAAACAAGCGCTACTAAAGGCCATCATCAATATCTTTGACAGTGAGCGTACTGGCACAGTCATCAAGAAAAAGGCTGTGGTTGCAATTTCATTGTTGGCGACACATCTGTCGGATCACCTACTCAGTAACTTCGTGTCTAATACCATTGGAAGCTTCCGAGGCCCTGATTTGACGCTTCCAAAGAGGCGGCTACTGATCACGATGATTGGCTCAATTGCTAGATCAGTACCAAAGCGGATTGGCCCCTATTTGAAAGCACTTGCTCCGTTTGTGCTCAGTGCTCTAAGCAAACAGGAATACAATGAATCTTTAGAAGAGACAGCTGAGAATGGTGCTTCGAACCCTGAATTAGAAGAGGTTCGCGAAGCTGCACTAATAGCATTGGAAGGATTTTTATCATCCTGCAGTCATGATATGCGGAGTTATACCGACGAAGCTATCGAAGCTGCCATTCGGTATGTGACCTATGATCCCAACGTTGCCACAGACGACGACGATGAAGAAATGGGAGGAACCCAGGGTGACGATTTCGACGATGACGGGACCAATGGATATAATAATGATGAAGAGGAAGATTTTGAAGAAGAGGGAGCAATGAGCGACGAGGATGATTCAAGCTGGAAGGTACGGCGATGTGCGGCGAAAGCTCTCTACACCATCATATCAACAAGAAGCAACGGGGATTTATTAGAGAACGGTACTCTTTATGAAAAAATTGCGCCCGTGCTGATTGGTTGCTTCAAAGAGCGGGAGGAGAATGTCAGACTTGAAGTCCTGGTAACTTTAGGGTCCTTGATCCGTAAGACCGGCGAAGGCATATCGTTGTCAACCTCCATTGGAGACCATGACTTGAACACCTCGGTATCCAACGTTTCACGCTCACGTAAGCGCCGAAGGGGCGGCAGTGATGCAGCGTTTGACGCACCAGGCGCGTTGTCCTTTGCGGTGGGTATGAGTTCTCCTGCTCCCTCACCATCTCCAGTCTCAGGCCCAAAAGCGGACCTTGCTCGTCTTAGTCCATTCATTGTCCGAGGTATCGCGAAACTACTCAAACAGAGTTCTATTTCCTCGAAGCAGGCGGGCATCATGGTTCTGCGCGACATGGTTCTTGTTCAGCATGGAGGGCTCTCAGAGCACCTTGGAAACATCCTCGAACCCCTCGTTGATGCAATACAGTCCACCGCCAGTGGATCTATATTGACTTCAGTAGGTGCATCTGCATCCGCAACTAGTAGCAAGCTGCGGATCGAAGCCCTGCAGCTCGTAAGCGCTATCTGTGATACACACTCTTCGAGGGTAGTTGCTCCACATATTGGGAACATCGTCCCAGGTGTGATCGCTGCAGTTAAAGATAAATACTATAAGGTTTCCAGCGAGGCTATAAACGTGGTAGAGAGTATCGTCAAACTCTTGACACCTCCCCGATCTGCTGGCGCTGAATCACAATACCACGCGTATTTTGACAATCTTTATACTGTCATCCTCGATCGGGTCGTGGCGACCGATGCTGATCTAGAAGTACGACAACGTGCGATTAACGCTCTGGGCGTGCTTCTTGCTCGTACATCTGGGTTGAAATCGTCGAAATTGATCCCAGCCACCAAGAAATCAGACGCCTTTGGCGTACTGTATGATCGTCTAATAAATGAGACAACACGGCTTTCTGCCGTCCAAGCTGTTGACATAGTAGCCGTCTCAGCGGTTGAAAAGGGCGACCTGCAGGCAGAATGGGTGCGAAATGTAACACTTGAACTCGGCGCTCAATTACGAAAGTCTAATCGTGTTCTCCGGGGAGCGAGTTTGACAGCTTTGAGAAACCTGGCTTTCAACACTTTTGCGCTTGACTGTCTTGACGAAAAGACTGTATCCGAATTGGCTGGGATGCTACTTCCACTCGTACACGCCAACGATCTCAACCTACTCGGCTTAGCATTGGTGATTCTTTCGAAGCTTGTCCACCGTAGCCCAAAGAAGATGGTTGATGGGAACTTGATCAAAGCGTTGTGCGAGATAGTCCTTGCTCCGCTTGGTGGAGCCGTCCTGGACGCTTTTCTCGCGCTGGTGGAGTCAATAGGCAACCAAGGAGTTGGGCAGCCGCTTATGCATGGCTTACTTCGAAACGTGGGCGTGGCAGGGGACCCAGCCATCGTTGGTAAGGCCATCGGTACTTTACTCGTTTCAGGAGGCTCGACGGTTGGAATCAAAATCGACAGCTTTGTGGCTGAGCTACAATCCAATGTGGACGATAAACGCAAATGCTTAGCCCTCGGCATACTTGGAGAGGCAGGTTTGCGAATGGGATCATCATCCCCTTTACAACCGGGTCTATTTACCGCCCAATTTAGTTCGAAATCGGAGCAACTGCCTCGTGCTGCAGCTGTGGCATTAGGGCGGGCTGGCGCTGGCAATATCAAGACTTACTTACCCGTGATACTGTCAACCTCCAGCAAGTCTGGCAGCTCGCAGTATCTATCTCTGCATGCTATCAAGGAGATTCTACAAAACGCCGGTGAATCTCGACCCGTGTTGTCTTCGTACACCAAGGAGATATGGGAAAAGCTGCTGGTGGCTTCACAAGCAGAAGACAACAAGGCTGTAGGAGCCGAGTGTATTGGAAGACTGACTATCATTGAACCAAAGTCATTCCTACCATTATTGCAGGTAAGATAGAGAACATCTGATTTCGTGAAGGTTCACTAAGACGGGCGATATCTAGAAATACCTCCAAGATCCAGTACCAACGGTGAGAGGAATGGTGATTCAAGCGATTCGTTTTACCTTCGCCGATAGCGATGAAACCTTCGATGAAGTTCTCAGACCAATGCTAGTCAAGATGTTGACTATCATGCTAAACGATCCTAATTTGGAGAATAGACGACTGGCTCTCAGCGCTTTGAATTCTGCCACACATAACAAAACCGACATCATCCTGCCTCATCTAGCGCGGCTTCTGCCTTTTGTCATGAAAGAGTCCCAAATCCGACCGGAGCTTGTACGAGAGGTACAGATGGGACCATTCAAGCACAAAGTTGATGATGGGCTTGAAGTCCGCAAGGTTAGTAGACCAATTCCCTACTGTAGAGCTCGGCAGCTGACAACTCATGCCAGAGTGCTTATGAGACCCTCTATTCCCTTATGGAAAGTGCATATACGCGCATCAATCCCCTTGAGCTTTTCGATCGCGCGATTGCCGGGCTTGAAGATGAGCATGAGATCAGAGTGCTTTGCAACCTCATGCTGACAAAACTAATTGTCCTTGACCCAGAGGAGATGATCCGACGGCTAGATTCCATCGCTGAGCGCTTCCGAGTGGTTCTTTCCTTCAAACCGAAAGAGAATGCGGTCAAGCAAGAGGTTGAGAAGGCAAATGAAGCGAGTAAAGGCGTATTGAAGGTCACAGTACTGCTCAATAACGCTTTTCCAGCTGTTGCAAGCTCATCGACCAACCTGCAAGGTCAAGATTGGAAAACATATATCGAATGGGTAGCCAAAGATTTCCGCGCGCAGTTCCACGCTATGGAGCAAGAAGTCAAAGATCAGGCTACATAGAAATGGGCTTGCATTAAGGCCAGCCAGGACTCTCGATGTATCAGAAGAAAAGCATTGCCTCGGCGTAATCATATTGGGATATTAGCAACAATTGGCGGTGTAAGCGATCCTAGTGCTGAAGACGTGGAGAGCATAGATACAATTGACAAATTTAGCATTGTACTTGCTGCAAGCTGCAAGCTGCAAGCTGCAAGCAAAGTCCAATGATAACCGGATACCCAGTTTGAGCGCGGAATCAACCTCAGGAGGTGGATGTTCTATTCTTTTTCGGCGTACTCGACTTCAAGCCATGCTCAACTGAGATCATCAAATCCAACGTCACAATTGCTCTTCACTGTTACTCGAGTTGTAGTCCTGTTCTCGCTCGCCCCTGCGGTGCCAAGAAGCCGTTACTGGCTGCTGAAACATAATCACAGTAGAATCCGTAAAGAGCTCCCACAAGCGTGAAGGGCACAATTGGGCCGTTGCCCCTACATAACAATGCCAGTCAACCGTCACACACATAGAGGACTTAGTGACTTCTGTTTCACTGAATAAGTGAAAGCTCTTATAAAGTTATAATACTCTGAATCCAATCGTAACGGCTGCGAAGCGCGATAAGCCTAACCCCCCCGCGTTCCCAAAGCCAAGGTTTATCACCCCTCAAAACTCGTCACTTCTGGGACACCCTCCGCGTGCCCTTTACAATTCCGAAATACTTCTGCACGGCATTGAATACCAAGAGGAAGAAACTCTCTATCCTTTGACGCTATTCTTCCGGTATGTTAGAGTAGCTAACGCTGGCCTCCTCCGAGCTGTTTATGCATCAGCTTCCCAGGCATCATGTATCCTCGAGCGCGCATGGTCTCAATGCTTTTCAGATATCGTTACTAACCTAAGTAAAGCAGATACAGGCCCAGCCCTGAAACTCATTTACTCTTCTCTCCACAAAAGTCGCACACCCTTTCACAACAAGCGCTTAACTATCACATCCACCAGACACTCGACCTCCAACAACCATTTCTCGCCATAAGCTCTAGAAATATTCCAGCACATCTCTGAGCAAGTTTCTAGGCCATTAGTCGTCAACCTGGCAGGGAACAAGAGGAGGAGCTTCTCCTCTCAAGGAGGAGGTCTACTGAACAGGATGTTTGGTAGCTCCACGAGCCCCACCAGAGCCACTAAAGAGAGTGACACTAGCCTTGCTTCACATCCATCTCCAAAATCAGTAGCCGGTCCCGGCAGTATACCGGATGGCGTATCTCTAAAACCCGTGGGCGAGGATGCGGATGATGATGGTGACAAGATTGTCGGCGCAGGCGCAAATTCATCGGGGCGGAAGTCTACCGACGACGCAACGCCAAGCGTTGATAAAAAGCGAAGGAGTAGTGGAGTGGCAAAAGCCAGTGCTTTCCTTTCAAGTGCAAAGAACCACCTGATATCCGGGGCCCCAGATAAAACTTCTATAGAAAGTCCGCTGGTACCTCAAGCGACGGCGATACAAAAGCTTGGGAAGACCGATCCGGCTTTAAGTGTACCGCAAGGTTCATTGAACAATTCAGCAGGCGAATCCCGTCCTGGGCCCCGATCCACCTTCCGTGTTGGTGTGACAGAGGACAAGAACAAGAAATGCCGACGAACTATGGAGGATACCCACGCTTACTTGTACAACTTCTTAAGTACCCCAGCCCCAGTAATCGGGCCGGATATGGACACTGTGACGAAGAAACATCAGGAGTCATACGAAGGTCTAGAATTGACCAACAGCCTTTCCCAACATTCACATGTGGTCGAAACTGATAACGGCTATTTTGCGATATTCGACGGCCATGCAGGAACGTTTGCAGCTGACTGGTGTGGAAAGAAGCTTCATGTACTACTGGAAGACATGATACGGAAGTATCCCAATACGCCAGTTCCGGAATTACTTGATCAAACATTTACAAACGTAGACCAACAGCTGGAGAAGTTACCTCTGAAAAATAGTGGCTGTACAGCAATTTGCGCGGTTCTAAGGTGGGAAGACCGGATACCAAACTCCAAATCTGCTACGGGTTCTTCAGCAATCGCACCAGCAGCCGCGGCTGCAGTCAAAGCTGCGACGGACTCAACAGCTGGACAAGCCACTCCCGAGCCGTCACAACATCTTGCGCCGCAGGTCGAGGCCACAGCTACAAGCGCGGATCGATCGAGTACTATCCCTAAGCTTCAAGATTCCGCTACTCGTCAACGTGTATTATATACCGCAAATGTCGGAGATGCACGTATCGTTCTATGCCGCAATGGGAAAGCGTTGAGATTGTCATACGATCACAAGGGTAGCGATGAGAACGAAGGGAAACGAATATCTAACGCTGGCGGGCTAATTCTTAATAATCGTGTGAACGGTGTTCTCGCCGTTACACGAGCGTTGGGTGATGCATACATGAAAGATCTAGTAACCGGGCATCCGTACACCACTGAAACGGTCATTCAACCTGATATAGATGAATTTTTAATACTAGCTTGCGATGGGGTAAGTAACCCATGCACCAAACTCAAAAGTTGCGAACGTTACGTTACTGACTTTCTACTCCAGCTCTGGGATGTCTGCACAGACCAAGAGGCCGTTGACTTAGTCCGGCATACATACGACCCTCAGGTTGGATCGAAGCAGCTTGTCGACTACGCCCTTGCCCGTTTTTCAACCGACAATTTGTCATGTATGGTTGTTCGATTTGACAACAAGGCTCTACAACAGACTGTCGAGCGGAGGACGGAAGCTATTGGTGTTGAGGGAGATCCTTCCTCTACAAAAAAGGGTGGAATTAGTGAAGCTGACGCTATTATCAAAGAGGCCAGGAAGAGTATGGGCGATGCTGGTAAGCTTGGAGCCGAGAGCGAAGTGGCGGAGGAGGTCCAGAAGGGTCGCTTTAGCCAGGAGGTTATAGAAGAAGAGGAGGAGAAGGAGCCTGGGCCGAAGCTAAATCTCGAGGGGGAGAAGCACATCACGGCAGCAAAGCAAGATCATGAGCATTAGTCCAAGTTCGGCGTTTTAGTTCGGGCTGCCATGTGTCGGTAGACATGTGCCATCAGCTTCTGTTAGCAATCGTCTGGCGTCCACGGCTTTGGTTACTGGGAACGAATCGTATCGAGCATTGAAAGATTTGCGTTATGGTCAGTTTATGTCACCATGGACATCAATTACTCTCAGACAGCTTTCAAAACAAGTGCATCAATGACAAGCCCTTCACCGCTAACTCTGCAAGGTCTGGATTTTAGAAACAGAAAGACTGAGACATTTCAAGTCATGAGATGGCTAGGAGAGGGATATTTACAGTATTACGGAGTAGTCGTGAGGCTTGTTGCAAGTACAACTATCCTCCTCCGTCTGGCGACACGTGACGCGTAAGAGCTACCTTAACGGCATGGCGTACCGTAGCTCTCCGTAGCGCTCTAGCTTCTAACGGGCTACCGGAGCTTATCAGTATTGCCAGTCGAAGGAAAAATAAATAAATCTTCGCTGTGCCCTTTAACCTAAGTCCTTCTTTCATGGCGACACCCGCAGCTATGAGGACTCCCATGTGGAAGGCCTCGCAAATGGCTGCTTCTAACTTGACCCTTACAGCTCGACGAACCTTGACTACCTCCCAACGCCCGAGCAATCTGCAAAGCTCATGCGCTCGAATAAAACAACGCACTCCGAGAACCAACCTGCAGCAATCCTTTAGGCGTTCATATGCCGAATCCCTATCGCCTCAGACAAAGAGAAGAGGAAGGGGGATCGTCCGATGGGCATGGAGATTAACATACTTGTCAGCTATTGGTGGAATCGGATGGTTAAGCTACAGCATCTATACTCTACGAACGCCGCAAGAACAGTTTAATCCCGATCCTTCAAAGAAGACCCTTGTCATTCTTGGTGTGTACAGTCAATTAGAGCTCGATTGAAATCCATTGACCAGTTCTAGGTACTGGCTGGGGGTCTGTGTCTCTTCTCAAGAAACTCGATACCGAGAACTACAACGTCATTGTCATCTCTCCTCGCAACTTCTTCCTTTTCACTCCATTACTGCCATCATGCACCACCGGCACTATCGAGCATCGATCCATAATGGAGCCGATTCGGAATATCTTACGGCATAAGAAAGCTACAGCCAAATACTACGAAGCTGACGCTACGAAGGTTGATTATGAGCGGAAGGTTGTAAGCATCAATGACGATTCGGAGATAAAGGGTGATACTTCTACGACAGAGGTGCCTTTCGACATGCTCGTTATTGGTGTGGGTGCGGAGAATGCTACCTTTGGAATACCTGGTGTGAGGGAGCAGTAAGTAGCTTTATTTGGGGTTTTCTAGATTTTACTGATAGCTTTAAAGTTCGTGCTTCCTTAAGGAGGTTGGCGATGCTCAAAAAATCCGCAAGCGTATAATGGACTGCGTAGAGACGGCGAGCTTCAAAGATCAATCCCCCGAAGAACGAAAGCGCCTCCTGCACATGGTCGTCGTTGGCGGAGGTCCTACGGGCGTCGAATTTGCCGGCGAACTCCAAGACTTTTTCCAACAAGACCTCAAAAAATGGGTACCCGAAATCGTCGACGACTTCCACGTCACCCTCGTCGAAGCTCTCCCCAACGTCCTTCCCATGTTCTCCAAACAACTAATCGACTACACCGAATCCACGTTTAAAGAAGAATCCATCAGCATCCGCACCAAAACTATGGTCAAGAAAGTAACAGACAAGACCGTTGAAGCCGAATACACCCGGCCGGACGGCTCCAAAGAAACAGAGATCCTCCCTTATGGCCTCCTGGTCTGGGCCACCGGAAACGCCCTACGTCCTGTAGTCAAAGACCTTATGGCCCAGATTCCAGCGCAAAAGGACTCGCGTCGTGGCTTGTCAGTAAACGAGTACCTTGTTGTTAACGGCGCTGAGAATATTTGGGCCGTTGGCGACTGCGCTATTGCCAACTACGCCCCTACCGCGCAAGTAGCCTCCCAAGAGGGAGCCTTCCTCGCCCGCCTCTTCAATTCCCTGGCAAAAACCGAAACCATCAACAATGAACTGCGCAACCTCTCCATCGCCCAAGCCAAAGCTCCCGCGGAGGAGCGCAACGAGATCTTCACGGAAATGAAAGCTCTCCAGAAATCTCTCCGTCGAATCAAGCAAATCGGCCCCTTTGAGTACAGCCACCAGGGCTCTTTGGCGTATATTGGATCCGAGAAGGCGGTAGCGGATATCAGCTGGTTGACGGGGAATTTCGCAAGCGGCGGGCAATTGACGTATTTGTTCTGGAAGAGCGCGTATTTGAGCATGTGTTTCAGCACGAGGAACCGGGTGTTGGTGATTATGGATTGGATGAAGGCGAAGATGTTTGGACGGGACGTTAGTCGGGAGTGAGTTTGGGCTCGGGGAGCGCAGGGCGAAGAAGAGGGGGAGACTTGGAGACGGATGAATGGAAAGGGGAATAGAAGGGTCGGTGTTTTGATATAGAGGGATGAGCGACTGTTTTTGGTACTACGGATGGGACTCTTTTCCTTTTCGTTTCGCTTCTGACGGGTGCGTGTGCGCTGTAACAACCATCCCGGAGGTTGCTTCCTTTACTACTACTGTACCTCCCCTTTACTTCCCTCTCTGCGGTAGCAATAGATTGTAGCAGCAATACCAGGCCTGTCGTACGACGACGGCATAGTTCATTTACTATCTAATACCTGTTCTAAACCAACTCGCGACTCTTCTCTCTCCCTTTCTCTTCTTCATCTTCTTTTCCCAACCACCATATCACCATCGCCCTCATCTTCATTGATCGCATCCTCTCTACCTCGTCTCACCTTTTTTTTCTTTTTCCATTGAGGCAATGGAATCATTCATGGCTGCGGTCTCATTTGGAAAAATGATAGGGGCTGGCTGGCTGGCTTATCTAATTACGGAGTATTCCGTAAAAACCACGGTATCCTATACTCCTCTGTCTGCGTTTCACGTGGCATGCGTGCGCAACGCCGATTATGCAAAACGGGCGAAGTGAAGATAAGAGTAGGAGGAGACGTAACAAGGGGCATGCAAGAAGACTGTATAGAAACAAACAACACTCGTACCCAAATCAACGGCCTTTTCCAACAGAAAAACAGGGGTATACCCAATGCTCGTTTCCAACAAAACCAAATTCATATCCCTGTCAACCCCCTCGCACACTCTGCCTCGTCCTCCCCGCCATCCCCCTCCCCTCATTCCCCCTCACCCTCCCCCCAATCCTCCGAACGCCCCTCTCCTGGTCCTTCTCCTCCATCCCAACGTCCACCCCACCACCACCCATCTTCCGCATCACCCTCTCTCTCCAAAGTTTGACGTCAGGGTCCTCATACCCAAGCTGGGTAGACTGCAAATCCGCGGCTTCCGCTTCTCCGTCTAGAGGAGAGCCGAGTTCGGCGTAGTGGAGGGCTTTGAAGGAGTGCTCAATGGAGGGTTTTCGTCCGTTGGGATGGGAGGGTTCGAGCGGGGTGCCGAGACCGTCGGTGTTGACGGTGTCGACACTGCTTGCGCGTGAGAGCGCGGCGCCGGCGCTGCCGGCGCTGTGGTTGGAAAGATTGGAGGTCGCGCGGCCGAGGAGTTGGCGGCGGCGGCGGCCCATGCGTGGAAGGGAGGTGTCGATGGCTGTGGGGGCGGCGGTGGCGGAGCGGGAGCGCTGCTTGTGGGCGGCCAGGAGGGAGGAGATGGTTGGGCCAAGGGAGTCGCGGCGGGAGGGGGAGAGGGGAAGAGCTTTCGGGGGTGAGGCGGGAGGAGGTTTTGGAGGGGATTTAGTGGGAGAGGGAGAGGGGTTAAGGGAGATTTCTTGGAGGGGGAGGGAGGGGCCGCGGAGGGTGTGGGAGGAGTCGTCTAGAGAGATGTCTAGTGTTTGTGGGGTATCATTGCCATCATCGTTTGGCGTTTCCGTTTTATCGTGATTGGTGAACGAAGATGTGCGTTGTTTTGCTGGTGCATCCGTGCTGAATGCGTCCCCAAGTTTCTCCTTCGCGTGCGGTTCCGTTTTGACGACCTTACTGACCAATTTTCCATGTCCTGCAGGCTTCTCAGAGCTCTTCCCTATTCGATTATCAACTGTCTTCTCGGAAACGTCACTTTCTTCCGGTGGCGGATCGGGAGGATACGGTTGGACCAGATAAGGATCGAACGGCTTGAGCTGGCCTATACGGATAGAATCCCACAACCAATCGGCTGTCACCGCAGGAACATTCCAATGCAGAGCGTGCCTCAACTTCTCGCGGCCTGCCTGGGTGACTTTGCATAAGAGTACGGTGGCATTAGGAGTAAAGAATTCGTCATAGTTAGCCCCTACAAACTATCAGTCTCATTCGCACAAACAACAGAACCTTGGTTACCCATTAGCTTGACAGCTTTCGACATATGTAGCAAGTCCATTCCTTGAAATGCAGTTGAGCACACCGTCAACTTCTCAAAGCCTGTGATGTATTAGTATTACTCCTGAAGGGCCACACGGGATGCGTACCCGGGATTGGAAATCGAGGGAAGGGTATGTTCGTAACGTTGGCTTGAGGCTGAACGAACTCCTTGCGGAACAAACATCGCTCAACCCACATATCGGTGACGACCGTGGGCTTTGCAGCACTATCAGGTATAGGTGGGATGTCTTCGGTAGAGCTGGTGTGAGGAACAAGCAGGTAGCCCCTCCCGGGTAGCTCAGACAGATGAGCGACATCTGTTGCAATGTCTGCGCCATGGGAAAGCAGGTATTCTTGTAGAATTGAAGTCTATACAACCAGGGTCAATTATGTCACGAAATTGAAAGCCTTTAGAGCATCTACCTTTTTCTCTCCAAAGCCATGCACGAGGAATAATTTATCAGAGAATAAACCGCCTTTTAGAAACTCTTTAGGTAGGAGAGGCTTTGCATCTACTTCAGCAACGCTGCCGTTCGACGGCCGTGGCCTGGCTTTTCCCTGGACTACGTCGGCAACGTTAACACTGATAACTTGTTCAAACAACCGTACAGGAGCCCGGAACATACCTTCCGCCTTGACATCTACAGCGTCGTCTGCAGAATCATTCTGCTTATCATCCCATTCGCTGGACTTGCTCTGCTTTACTCGTACCTCACCGCCAACGATATCGGTCCATAGCCCAACGCTTTGGTTGCTCAGCTTTGCACTTGCGGTCCTTCGCAACTGCCGTGGGTTACTGGTCGCAACTTCGGCATCTCTTGCTCTTTTGCCCAACGATGATGTTGATCCGCTTCTGCGTATCCAGGCACTTCGCCCCCGCTCGTCCTCCGGTAATAATAGGTTATATAAATCCTCGTCGAGTATCATCCCTCTTTCGAGACTTTGTTCCAGCCATTCAATGGCAACAATCTTGACTCCCCAGTGCCCCGCATAGACATATTTATTTCCGGTTGGTACCTTGGCGACGAGGTGGGTGACATCTTTCGTCAGGTTTCCTCTATATTCGCCTCCATTTGCGTTGATCAGGACTTCGAGCTCTTTCCGGTAAGCCACTATAACCTTAAAGTCAGCGTTCCAAGTCGTAATCCACAGTCGGATAGCAACGTACAGTCGTCAAAGCCGGTGACACAGATCCTAAGGTCTGTAAACGTCGGCAACTGGTACTTGATCTCAAGTGCCTCCACTTCAGTCTCGCCTCCCTCCAGCCAAGATTTGCGGACAGCTTCTATCCAGGTTGGTAGTAGACATTTGACATCGGGCCTCTCTTTGGCCACAAACTTGTATTTTGGTGTGTCTGTGCCCCCCACGAGTAGATGCGTCACGTCAGAAGTCAGGTCAAGTTTGTGAATAGCGCCCATCTGCGAGGCGATTGCTGCGATTTCTGACTGCTCTCAAGGTTTACGAATGTCAGCCAACTCCGCGCAAGCCAGACAGTCCACATGGCACTCCACCGTAGTCCAATGGGGGGGGGGGGGGCCACTCACACGCTCTTCGGGGAGAATGGACGTGCAGCAGAGCACCACACCCAGGAGCGGGGACTGGGCCCTAGCTACCACGGCATTAGTATCAAGAAGAGTAGAGAAGAGAGTAATTAGATGGGCCTGGACTCACCGTGCTCCCCATTGTCAGCCATATGTCTGGCATGTGTTTATGCTTGCGACGACGCGGTGGTGGAATACATCATTGTGGGGAAGCGCCTTGTCGCGTTCGAGGCTTTTACGCTAAAGACTATATCACGTGACCTTATCCTAATCGATTTATCCTCCGTACTCTACTATCTCAAAGATCAGGATCCAATGAGTACACAAGTCAAGACATAACAACACCTACCCTTTTTCCATTGCTCAGTTCGCTCAAGGTACTGTTCTGTACCTTGCCCGTTCTCGGACGTCACATGTGATTGGTTTGGTGGCAGTTCGGCACAAGTGGCACAACAGGCGGAATAGAATAGTCGATTCCTTGATTCCTTCTCTCTCGTGCATGTTCTGCCAGGAGATCCCGGATCAATTTCAACGTACTTGGTCTAAGATACTAGAGAATTGGAGAATGATACTTGGCGGAGCCTCTAGAACTTGAAGCTGCCGCGGGCCGAGTAGCGGTTGACGATTGACCTCATGCACCAGACCCTCTCACCCTCTTAGAATCCACTACAGAGTACGGAGCGTACGTAGTACATACTCCCGACGCGTGTACCTCGTAGTAGGTAAAGTACCGCGATGCAATCATGCTGCTTGACGGCTCATGCGGAGGAAGCGTGCGTTGTTTCTTTGCCTTCAAATAATCCAACCATTCAAAACAGCTTTGTCCTTTGCACACATTGTTTCATGCTCAACCACAGACCGCTGAGAGTGACTTGTGCCTTGGAATAACCAGCACGCGCCTCTAAGGTAGCATGACGATCGAGTACCTTAAACCATCCCGCACATCCGTGAGAGACAAAGCATTCAAGATATCCCAAAGATATAATCCTCTGCATATCAACCCAACCTGTCTTAGCGATCAAGACTGGAAAACTTATCAAAAGCCAGCTGGGCCAAGGCGTGTACTCCATATTCTACCTCGGGATCATCCCTCAGACAGCTCAAATCCAATCCACACCCGTCCTAGAAATCTTCCGTGCAGATTGTCCCTTCCAAGTTGACACCCCTTACATACTACACACTGTAAGTCGCCGAAATCGCTCTTTCTGTTAGATCTTGATCTGTACGCTTGCCCTGCTTGCATTCCGCCCCCGTGGGCCCTAAGTACCTATTTGGTTTCTTGTGTACTACCGAGCTTCGATATCAGAGCGCCCCGTCTAGCGATTCCATCTTCTCTGACCATGGCCGTGTGCTTACCTCCAAACACGGATGTAGCTGATTATTTAGAGATCAAATCTCGCACAGGTCGATTGTTCTACCTTCCAACAAATCACTTCGTCCTTCCACTTCTCCCGTCTGGCTTCTTTCAACCCAGAACCTGCCGCCCTCATACGTTCCGCATTACCCGAGTACGACCAGATAGCTCCACGAGCTCTCGATTACGTTTACCTACAAGGAGAAGACTTATAACCGAAAAGCTGGCGAATTCCAGGGAGAACGCAAAACGTCTCTACCGCTTCGTCACCTCCTCACATTCTGCCACGCCGGCCGATCCTCCCACAGACCCTACGAGAGCCGCCAATCCTCCAGAGCCGCGGCGTACCGCTGGGATGGCGGTTGGGGAAGGAGTTAGGAATGGACATGCTGGGGGTAATTCTATACCAAGCGGACCAATTAGCGGTATGGTGCATAGGCCATCATTGGTGGGCAACCCCCGGCCGGCATCGATAGCAAGTAGTACGAGCATTTCGGGTATCGGAGGTGTCAGTGGGGAGGAGAAGACCCTCGCATCCGGGAATGGCGTATCTCTATCCATAGCTCTGGCCGAGCCAGTTCTCTTTCTCCAAGGCTTTGACCAGACCGATTTGGGAGATCGAACAACAACCATGTTAAGAGGCAACCTGCATCTACGGGTATCCAAAAGTGCCAAGATCAAAAGTATATCGTTGAATTTCCGCGGCCGGGCAGAAACCGAATGGCCCGAAGGCATCCCTCCCAAAAAGACAGAGTTCAAAGACAAGGAAAGTATTATGAATCATACGTGGCCATTCTTCAATGCACAGTTCCAATCAGCGGAGCATGGGTCTGGAGCTGATTCGGTGCAACCTCTGAAAGGTCCTTCGTCTACCACTAGAGAGCTTGGAGTCACTGGGTCTACAACCTCCGTCGTCGATCAATTGCAAAGATCCTCGGTTAGTGGCCAACTAACTGCAAAAGAAGCCAAGCTTCTCTCACTACAAGTCAATCAGTCTCGTAGTTTCGGCAAAGGGGAATCGGCGAATGGAGGATCTACTGTGGCTCAAAAGGGATATCGCACGTTTACACCTGGACATTACGTCTACAATTTCGAGCTTCCAATTGACTCACGGCTTCCGGAGACAATCGATGTTGAATTGGGCAATGTCAAATACTTCCTGGAAGCTACTGTGGAACGTGCTGGAGCCTTCCGGGCCAATCTTCTGGGCTCGAAAGAGGTTACTCTTATCCGTGCGCCATCAGAAGGTTCTCTGGAGCAGGTAGAGCCTATTGCCATTTCCAGAAATTGGGAAGACCAGCTGCATTACGACATTGTCATTTCCGGCAAATCCTTTCCTCTTGGCGCACAAGTCCCAATAGCCTTCAAGCTCACTCCGCTAGCTAAGGTTCAATGTCATCGAATCAAAGTTTTCGTGACGGAGAATATCCAATACTATACAGGCAACAAGCGTGTTCATCGACTGGAACCGACACGGAAAATTCAACTCTTTGAGAAGAGAGCAGACGGACCAAGCACGAGCGCCTACCCCGGTAGCTCCATGCGGATTACGTCGGGAGGTGGAGTATCCTATGATGGCCGAGCGGCCGCAGCAGCAGGGGATGAGAATGTTCCTCGAGACACAGGCAACCTCCTAGGTAATTTGGACGGTGAGCACAATATCGGCCCGACAGAGATGGAATTCAGTGTGCAATTGCCAAGCTGTCATTCAATGAAGGAGAGGGATAAGAGTCACAAAATCCATTTTGATACCACCTATCACGCCATTCAGGTGCATCATTGGATCAAGGTATGTTCTTGATGTCGTAATTGCTCGCTGCGCAATGCTGACGTTGCTTAAAGATCGTAATGAGACTCTCGAAACCAGACACCGCTGATCCATCCAAACGTCGACATTTCGAAATTTCTATTGATTCACCATTTCACATCTTATCGTGTCGTGCAACCCAAGCAAATACTGCTCTTCCAGCCTACACGTCCCCTGAATCTTCCACTCTCCTGACCGAGCACTATGAATGCGGTTGCCCTGGGGCTTTGAGGCGCCGGAACTCTCCTTCATCACTGCTACCGACACTAAACGATATTCAAACCGGAAATGATTCATCTTCCTCCAGCCTCAACATCATCTCACAACCTCCACCTCTTCCTTCCGCCGGTTTAACTCGACCACAAGCTGCCCATTTGCACAACCCTAACTCGGGCGACAGTAGACCAATGCATCTACTCCGCCAACCATCTTTCAACCCTCCCGCATTCGAAGACGAAGAACCTCCACCTCCAATGCTGACTCCACCACCACAATACGACAGCATTGTGGCTGGTGATCCGAGCCGTGGGTATGCCGATTATTTTGCGAGATTCACAGATGCCTATGGCGATGACGAAGATGATGGCATGACGAGGTCACGAATGCAGCTCCCTCTTACCCCTGGCGGGAGGGTTAGCAGGAGTATGGATGAGAGGAGGACTTGGCTGCCCCCCAGTCAGGCGGTCGCTCAATGACCTGGGATGAACATTGATGACCATTGATGATTCTACGTTTTGCATCGACGGCTGAGGATTCTAGGATGGATTGTCGTAAGCGGGATGCGTTGGTTGATTACATCTGGGATATCAAATGGGCTTGGCTTTGAAAAAGTATCTGATTGATACTATGTGCCTGTCTTGAATTTGTACATATAAATGCAGTTTACAGATTATTCTTCAGAACCAGCGTTTGTGTGAAGATTTCAACAACGTTTGACGTTAAAGCTTGTCTGCCTAACTGGCTTTTAGAACTTTGGAACGATGTACCATGAATGGCCTCTGCAGACGTCTCAGGGATTGGTTGAATTACTCTACCAAGTGATGACTGTCGATGTGCGTTTAAATCGCATGACAATTGCTTGCTGAGATGGTCTACCTCTTGTATTGATGTATTCTATATCTTTTTTACAAAATATATCCGAGATTCCTCCATCTACTCCAACTCACACCAATTCTAAACGTAAAAATCCCTTCTCACAATTTATTTCCCTACCTTTCCCTTCTCTTCTCCTGTCCCTCCTCTAACCCATATCCCACCATGAGCTCCTCCGCCTCGCCTCAATTGAACTCTGGCCCCAATCCTTACCCCGCATCCGCAACAGCTCTCCCCTCCACCACCGAACCCTCTGAAACTCCCTCCAACCTCCAACCCCCCACTACAACCACATCCTCCGCCCCCCGCACCCTCCACATCGGCACCCGCGCCTCCGCCCTCGCCCTCGCCCAAACAACGCTCTTTACCACCCTCCTCTACTCCTCCTCCCCCCACACCCCCTACGCCATCCACCCCACCACCACCACAGGCGACCAGATCCAAACCACCCCCCTACACACCCTCGCCCAAACCGGCAAATCCCTCTGGACCGAAGAATTGGAGGTCCTCCTTCTGCGCGGCGACATCGACTGCATCGTGCACAGCTTAAAAGACGTGCCTACAAAACTGCCCAAGGGCTGCAAAGTCTCTGCCGTCGGCCCGCGAGGCAGCCCCGGCGATGTCGTCGTTATGCGCGCTGGACGTCCGGGCGGAGCCACAACAGTAGCGGAGCTCCCCCCCGGCAGCGTCGTCGGCACCTCGAGTGTGCGCCGCGCAGCCATGATCCGCCGGCGCTACCCCTCCCTCGTTCTCGCCGACGTCCGTGGCAATATCGGCACCCGGCTGCGCAAACTCGACGACCCAGCTCTGAACTTCGACTGCCTGATCCTGGCCGGCGCGGGCGTGATGCGCCTGGGCTTACAAGAGCGGATCTCGAGCTGGATCGGACGGGCAGAAGGCATGATGCGCGCGGTGGGGCAAGGGGCGGTGGGGGTGGAGGTGCGGGAGGAGGATGAGTGGGTGGAGGGGTTAATGGCGGGGCAGGGGGTAAGGGTGAGGCGGGTGGGGTGGGAGTGTGTGGCTGAGCGGAGCTTGCTCAGGACGGTGGAGGGCGGGTGCAGCGTCCCGGTGGGTGTGGAGACGGAGTGGGAGGATCTTCCTGCTCCTGATCCCACCAGCGCAGAACATCAACATCAAAATCAAAACCCGCAAACCCGAAACCACGAGGACCCAGGCCCCGGCCTCCTCCACCTCCGCGCCACCGTCGTCTCCCTTGACGGCACCGCCTGCGTCGAGGCGGAGCGGAGTCAGCACGTTGGTAGTGATGAGGAGGCTGAGGAGTGCGGGTGGGAGGTTGCGAGGCTGTTGGTTGAGAAGGGGGCGGGGGAGATTCTCTCGGAGACTGGGCTGAATCGGGGGATGATTGAGGGGATGGATGGGGCGTGAGTGGGTGCGGAGACCGGTGAAGAGGGAGGGGATTGGGGGGGGTGCTGGGTTAGGAAGATTCCGAACTGTGTGTATATATATATCCCCCTTCATAGTCAAGATCCATAGAACCAACTACTTCCCTGCTTTGGACGTAAGGGTGGAAAAGGGGCGGGCGAGGTTCTGAGGAGGACTGTCACGAGCGCAAAAGGGGAAGGGGGGGCGGCAATTGAGGGGAAACCGGCGGGGCTGGAGTGAGAAATGGTGGTGGAGAAGGGAGGGGGGTTGGGTGGAAAGGAAGGGAAGGGAAGGAAAGAATGGGAAGCAGGTTAGGTAGGTTGTATCCCAGCGTGGCACCAAGGCTTCATTGGGTTCCCCCGTCTCTTCCAATCTGCATCTTCACACATCCTCCTCTGAATGAACTTGTGTCTACGCACGACATACACGTACCACAAGACAGCAAAACCCTGCATGTGTTCTGGCAATGACTTGAATGGTCAACATCCTGCATCTTGATTGAGCAATCTTCCGCTACTTAGTAAGCCCTCCAAGGAGCATAAGTGTCAGCGGATGCCGCGATTCTCTGCCGACGTTAAATCCGATGCTAAACCCATTTTGGGCGTAGAAAATTTTCTTAGAAATTGACGTTGCGCGGAGAGCTGTTCTTTTCGTGAGCGCACACTGGCACTGTATTCGACGTCACCCCTGAGAGCGGTTGGGTCTCTCAATCTACACACCATGATGTGGAGACCGGTAAGTGAAGCTTCCTCTGCTGATCCCCTCGTCGGCTCTGACTCTCGAAGGTTTGGAGATGCATCATCAACCGGTCTCCGTGCCCTCCCGCGACTCGATCAGTCTCTACATACGCACAATCTCGTTCGCTGAGCTCAACAACTCACGCTCGAGCCGATACTATTTCGGAGCGGAAGGACCTTTCGTCTACTTTATTGACTTCTAAGAAGGCAACGCCGCAGACCTTGACAGAAAAGATAGTCCAACGCTACGCCGTCGGTCTCCCCGAAGGGAAGCTCGTCCAGAGCGGCGACTACATCTCTCTAGCACCAGAATATTGCATGACCCACGACAATTCATGGCCAATCATACTTCGCTACATGTCTATGGGAGCCACTCAGATTCACCGCCCGCAGCAGCTTGTTATGGCCCTTGACCACGATGTTCAGAACATCAGCGAGTCCAACCTCAAAAAATATCGGCAGATTGAGGCATTCGCTAAGCAGCACGGGATCCACTTCTATCCCGCTGGACGGGGCATCGGGCACCAGATCATGGTGGAAGAAGGCTATGCCTGGCCGAATACCCTGGCGGTGGCTTCGGACAGCCATGCGAATATGTATGGTGGGGTGGCCTGCCTATCGACAGCCCTGGTCCGTTCCGATGCCTCAAGCATTTTTGCCACTGGTCGCACATGGTGGAAAATCCCCCCTATCGCTAAAATGACACTCACCGGTTCGCTACCTCCTGGCGCAACGGGGAAGGATGTGATTGTGGCGCTGTGTGGGTTGCTTAACCAAGACCAAGTGCTGAACCATGCCATCGAATTTACAGGCTCCGACGAAGCGATGCAAAGCCTCACGATCGATGACCGGTTAACTATTGCTAATATGACAACAGAGTGGGGTAGTAATACCGCTCTATTCCCGATGGACGCGGTTTTGCGCCGTTGGCTCGAGGAGAAGATTGCGCGAGCCGCACAGAATCCGGAACTTCCGAGCACAACCGGAAGATTATCTAAACAGAGACTCGAGGCGTCCTTTAGCAACATACTACGCGCCGATCCTGGAGCTCGCTATGCGAAGCGGTTCTATCTAAATCTTTCGACGGTAGCCCCCTATGTGTCCGGCCCCAATTCGGTCAAGGTCGCGACGCCCCTCCACGAGCTCCCCACCATCTCAATCGACAAGGCTTACCTCGTGTCGTGCACCAATTCGCGCGCCTCCGACCTAGCGGCGGCCGCCCAAGTGTTTCGGCGCGCCGCGGATAAAGGTCAGACTCCCCGCGTTGCTGAGGGAGTCCAGCTCTATATGGCGGCGGCTTCACAGGTGGAGCAGTGGGAAGCTGAAACGCGCAGAGATTGGCAGACCCTGCTTGCGGCCGGTGCACAGCCGCTGCCCGCTGGCTGTGCCACCTGCATTGGATTGGGAGTGGGGCTCCTTGAGGAGGGCGAGGTTGGCATCAGTGCCAGCAATCGCAATTTCAAAGGCCGCATGGGCTCGGTCGATGCTCATGCCTATCTCGCCAGTCCGGCAGTGGTGGCCGCTAGTGCTTTGCATGGCCGGATCACTAGTCACTGTGAAAACCCCTACAGTTGGATGGGCGTCGAGTGTGGTGAAGGCGACGGTACCGCCGAACAGGATCATCGTGCCCCGATGGAGACCACACTAGACGGCTTCGCCAGCCAGCTGGATGGTCTGATTGAGACTGCTGAGCACGAGACCGAGGCGAATCCCTCCACATCAGTATATGTGCACCCCGACTTTCCTGAGCGCATCACTGGCGAGATTCTCTTTTGTGATGCGGACGCAATTAACACGGACGGGATCTACCCTGGACGGCTAACATATCAGGATAACACAACAACAAAGCAGATGGCCGAAGCATGCATGCAGAACTACGATCCCACGTTCACGTCGACGGCTACAGCAGGAGATATTCTAGTTTCGGGTTTCGGCTTTGGCTGCGGCAGCAGTCGCGAGCAAGCCGCTACGGCGATCGCGGCCTGTGCCATCCCGCTGGTAGTGGCTGGCAGTTTCAGTAGTATCTTCGCCCGGAACAGTATCAACAATGCGCTGCCGACGCTGGAGCTACCTGAACTTGTCAAACGGCTACGTACACGCTTTCCAGAGTCTTTACCCACGCGGCGCACCGGCTGGTCGTTAACTTGGGATGTGCGGCGGAACATGGTCGAAATCAACGAAGGACCCGATCAGCCTGAGTGGAACATGAAAGTCGGCGAGCTGTCCCCCAATATCCAGGAGATCATTGCGGCAGGAGGGATCGGACCATGGGTGAAGTCGCAAATCAATAGCACTTCGTAAAGCAAGGCCTTGGGAACGTGACTTCCTCGTGCCAGGCACTCCCCTATCCCTCGTGCTCCCCCGGTGCTTCCTTATTACGCCCCCTTGCTCCCTCGCTACTCCCTTTCAAGCGGCCCTGTGTCACGGCCGTGCTTCGAACAAGCAATCATTGTACTAATCACTGCATTGCGCAATCATGGAGCAATGGAGCAATAAAGGAAGCGTTGAACGGGCTGCGAGCAGAGCCAAATCCTTGCGCTCTGATTGGTTGATCTCCCAGGCCTGGGCAGGTGAAATCGCAGGGCGGCGCTAACCCGATCGGGCTAGCCCCCGCACAAATCATGTATGCAGATAAGGTATCTGCTGCAGAGCCGCATAGCTTCCTTCTGCAGTTTTGATAGTGTTATTCAATACATTCTATGCTGCTCCTGACAGTCAACCGCCTAAGCAGAGGTTAAAAACCAAGCCTTTATTTCAACCCCGAATCCTCAAGGGATACCAGCAACAGGTAAGTAAGCTCTCCACCATTCCTTCTATTCATGTAGTCTGACTTTAAAATCTCAGGTCTTTAGGGTTATAGCAACCATGTCTAATTTAAAAAAAGCTGCGAAAGATGGACCGTGCAGTCTCTTTCATGACTAAGCCGTAGAACATCGAAAAGGTAGCCCAGAAATTCACTTACCCGACAGCTAAACTTGGCAAACCTGTAATCTACCTCGCCGAGTCAACAGAACTCAAGAATGTTGGATTCTACTTCGACCTTAGCGACATAACCAAGATGATACCCGACACCACACCAGGTGCAGCTAAAGGCGCTATTAGGAAAGAAAATGCTTTCAAATGGCAAGCTGCAACTGCAAGCGAGGCGGAACGGAAGTCTATCAAAGATTGGAGAAGGGCATTCGGCTTTCATACTGAGGCTGCCGTTTTGATAATCCCCGAGGATGCGAGGAATTCACCGAAATTTTAAACAATGCTGTCGGCAAAATTCAGACGCTCGATAAAGCTTAGTTGCGTCGCGTCGACGCTCTCTCTTCGCACCTTGCTCTATTATAATATAGATTGCATGTTGTGCGAGGAGATTCAGGCCTGTTTCGTGATCGCAGTGGGAGCAAGTTCGAAGTCCCTGGACCAGATATATTCTCACTACAGGCTCTCTACATAGCTAAAACCTATCTATCCCGATGAGTGCAATGCATGGTCAGCAATACCAAAATAACACATTCTATGGTGTAGCGCTTCTCATAGCATCACAACGACTACTTTTTAGGGCCTTCGACTTCCGCATCTGATATTTCAAGTCTCAGTGCTAGACAAATTTTTTGCTTCAATTTGTATGTCCCCATCATCTTAGATCAAAGGCCACATTTTCTTATTTTTTTTTCGCCTATTGATTGATTATCGATGCTTATCGCACTTATTATCGGGTTTACCTACAACATACAGTACATACAGTACATAGACTCAAATCTTCCAAACCGCAAAACACATCTACAGTATAATCGAGTGAGAGCGCTTTTCTCCGACTTTGCTGATGACTCTCTCCATAATCCTTCTAAACATACGCCTTCATTCTCTGCAAATTGGCCGGACTCTGAATGCTGCCCTCAACTTTCAGAAATGGCTAGAACGGAACGCGATGATCCTATGTAGTCTAATGAATCGTATTAATTAATACCGAACGCTTCTTCAACAGCTGCGACGGCGTGCGGACATTTGATGGAGACAAAGGAAAGCCAAACAATCTCAATATTAGCTCTTTCCCAGTTCCTTGACAGTGCCAATCAACCGCACATCTCAAGCTTGAGGACGCATGTCTCTGACGGCCCATGGTCACCCGCAAATATTGACAGTCTTCTTGTAGGGCATTTCAGTCATTAATGAACCTAAACACTCCGCCGATTGCCGATCAAATCGCACAAGTCAACCCCCTTTCCTCGGCTTAATAGTCATATTTCTAAGAATCCCCTTGAGACTGAGGCGGGTAAACTGTGGGCAGATTTTGGGATGCCAAAAGGCCACCCTGTGGCTGAAGAAGCGTTTTCCGGTTCTGCTAGTAGCGAGAAGAATTAACTGCCAGAAATAAAGCGTAGAAAATTGCGTGGTACAAGTCGATGGCAGCCATTGAGATTCCAAGGGTATTTTACCTACATCAAATATAGCAGAACGCCAATCCACTCTTCGAACACGCTTTGTGCGAGGATATCTGTCCACAGACGCTGCGTTGTCGACAGAGATTCCAAAGCGTCTGTAGACGAGAGATGCCTTTCCACAGTACTTCACGGACACAGAGTGCTTCAAGTTGGCACGGTGCATCGGGGGGGCTAGGTACTACAGTAAACCGTCGGCTCATTGTTAGCTCTGGAGCCACGGGTCCATCGCTGCTTCTCCAGCACTCTTTCGATTCTCTGGTCGATACTGCAGCATAGACTGAAGGAAAGACTTGAACTTTGGTACTTCGTCATCAGAAAGAGTCTGGTTCCTTCTGAAGCTGATTACTCGCTCAAGGAAAGAGGGATAAATTTGGTGAATATGTAGCATATTCCCTGACGAACACGAATTGCGATAGCAGCTGAATCAGCGTAACCACTCAGGGATAAGGGATGAAGTTGCAGCATACCGTCTTTGTCGAAAACGAGCCTGAAGATCTTCCTTCAGCTAGCAAATCTGTGGGAAGAGGACCGAAAAGCTCCATCATTTGAGTCAAATGATCTTCTTCCGCCGTCCATGCACCATTCGGGTCCGGCCGACCTTTGAATAGCACTCTGCCTTGTAATAGCTCAAAAATATATTTGTTCGAAGTTACTATTGAATCCAAGACCAGTATTGACTATCGAAGAACTGACCACGCACGCTGCGCTCCATATGTCAGCGTTAGTGCCCCAATTGGCGCGAAGTATAACTTCTGGTGCTCGAAGAGAAGGGGGCTGAATTAATTCAGTCAGATGATTATTCACCCAAGAGGCTTTGACAGTCATTAAATGTTAGCCTCTTGTTCAGCGTTTAAGATGAGTATCTATCAGCTTCACATACCAACGCCAAAATCTACGATCTTGATGTTAATGTCAGATGTTGAGTGCGGAAGCTCGATGGTTAGAGGTTCGGAATTGAGGTAACAAGTCGTAGAACGTAGATTTTCGTCGAAGTCACTCGATTCATAAGGACGCCACTCTAGACGATGTTGTATTACAGATTCGACATCGTCAAGTTGAATCATTATGTTCCGCGGTTGAATATCTAGAGAGCAACATAACTTGATAAGCAAGCAGAATTTGTGAAGTGAAACTACTGACCCGTATGCACGATCTTGCATGAACGATGTAGATAGTCTAGCCCCAGTAAAAGCTGTCTGGCGACCTGCTTCACCAGGTGGACAGGTAGCTTCTTGTCGCAGTATCGGCGTACTAGTGCAACAAGGTCCTCGCCCATCACCTCAAAAACCAAGCAGATATGGATACCATGAGGTCCTGCATGTCGAAACTCGTCAAGAAGGCGAATCATATGATTGTAGCCAGAATGGTCTGGATTGGCAGTCTTGATATGCCGCAAAATGCTTAGTTCATATATGTCTTTTTCTCCTCCGTATGATTCGGCGGTCAATATCTTCAATGCAACGTGACGGTTCACCCTCGGCAACGTTAGACACATGTGTTCGTATTGTGAGCTGACAGGACCGGACGCTTACTTTGTATCTCGTGCAAGCCATACCGTAGAGTATTGACCATACCCAAGCTTTCGTACGACCGTGTATCTGTCGTTGAAAAAGTCTCCAAGATGCACAGGATGATAGCCGCCCAGACAATACCGGTGGAGGTCTTCCTCGGATCTTTGGGCCATCGCAGGGCGCACACGTGCAGTCGTAGTAAGAGAACGAGTCGTGTGCCTGGGATGCGGAAGATTCAAAGGCGTCAGGAAGCCTGACAACCTTCGCTGAAAGTAGCTGCGTGTCAACGGAGCGCGAGCAAAGCAAGTAAGGCGGACGCGGAGAATTCCAAGAGATCGAGAATGAGTAAAGGTTGAATGCATCACAAAGTTAGCCGTTGACATGATGTACGATTACTCGAGAACGTCGACAGATAGCTGCAGCTCTTGATTCTTTGTATGTTCTTACTTCTGTATTCTTAAAGTCTTAGTTCTAGACTTCTAGCTATCTTTATTGAACCAAACATTTCACTCACGATATTATAGATTGAATTTCTAGACACGATCAGTAAATAAACTCATAGAACTTTATTATTAGAAGACTTCATTCAATTCAAGCACATTTATAATATAAGTTAAGAAAATGATTAAATATTATTGACAGTTTGTCTTGATTTAAATAGAAAAAGCGCATGAAAGAATGAAAGAAGCAAAGAGTCAAAGATTATGATTTTCAAGTCTAAATCTTACTTTTACTATGTTGACTCAGTGAAGAATGATGAAGCTGAGAGAATGACTTTACTTGGCCTTTTTCAAGAGTCGAACAACTTAGGACCATTTTGACGACGATGCGAAAGAATACTACGATGAAGATGAGTGAATATATAGCAGATTGTACCCGCGCTTTTAGGGATTTTGTTTTGGTTCTCTTGAGACGGCTTTCATGTCTCAACAATACAGTGACAATAAAAATAAGAAGGGACAACAGAATCATGCAATTATTAGTCATTCACGCCGACTATTACATATATACCTCGTACATTATGCTTCCCCCGAATTTCCGTTCGGGAAAGGGAGAGGGAGCAGCGATGGAGCAAGGGGGAGCAACGAGGGAGCAGGGGAGAGCAGAGAGGGAGCAAAGGGACAAATTAGGCTTTAGCACGGGAGCAAAGCGGTGGCACCCCTCGGTCACGTATTGCACTTAGTTCGGGGAAACTATATATACATGTATGCCCCAAGTATGTGTATCTAAGCGCGCCTTGCTCTGTTTCCTCTTCTACTCCTGCCAGCCACGCCTCCTTCTCTATTCTATAGATGTCTATCCGAGTCCCTATCTTTCTGTTGCAAGCCTGTCTTTTGTTTTTCTCGGCACTCGGGCCAGACGTGTTGTTGGCCTGATTTTGTGTTTAGTGTTGGGTATTGGGGAGAGGCTGCAGGGGGAAAGGTGATAGTGTAGTGTGAGGAGGTGAGGAGGTGAGGAGGTGGTTGTTTTCGGGCAATGGTGAAACCGGTTCGCTTGGGTGGTTCGATACAACCTCCTCTTATCCTCTGGATCCGCTTTGTCGTCGCTGAAACCGCCATACGTAGCCTCCGCGATGATTTCCTGTTGTTTGAGGTTGAAGGCCATTCTTTCTAACCCTCGGTCGAAAATCTTAGGCGTCTCCCCTCGCAATGCCTCATCCTCCGTATTCTCCTCCTCCCTCCCTTCCCTATGCCCTCAGACTGGAGTGTCGTTCGTCATCCCTCGTAGTATCAGCCTCCGCTTTTTTCACGACCTTAGTCGTCACACAGTCTAAGTCGTCTAATGTCAAATAGCACAATTCCCTCATCCTCAGTTAACAATCACAGGTTTCTCCCCTCCCAGTGCCACATCTTCCATGTCCATATCCTCATCTTCCTTCCGTCCCTGCTCCACACCCCCAAATCCCGCATCCCCTCTTATCCCCTCCCCTTCCCCCTTTCCCATCTCCTCAACCCCGCCCCACGCGGCTTCGTCTTCAATCATCAGGCTCTTATCTCCAGTGCTCTCGCTTCCTTGATACCACGCCTCGTCCACCCACGCAACAACCAGCTCTTTAGCCCGTTCGCTCATACCGTAGTAACCAGAATTCTCGCGGGGAAAGAACATGGTCATGTGCGCCGCCATCTCATCGCCTACTTTTGCATTCACGGTTTTCTCGAAGCAGTCTTTGTTCTTCTCCCTCTTCGGTAAAGTGCAAAACGTCCTTTCCTCCCCGGTCGTAATCTCCAGCATGCCCCCGGTCCCACTCACCACCTGCCCAGCGCGTTGTTTCGGCGCAAGCACGGTAACGAGATCCGTGAACCCAATGCCTTTGTCTTCTCGCAAATTCGTAATCTTGGCCAGGCGAGTCTTGAGTTCCTCCCCTCGCATGAGGCAACCTACGAATTCAAGGTGTGAGCCTATCCAAGTCCAGCCCTCTGTTATTTGATCTCTTTTTGCGTAGACGGCCGCGCCGCCTGCAGCAACTGCACCAGCGGCACCGGCAAACATGGCATATTTCCCCCACTTTTGCCACACAGGTATCGCAGCTGCATCTTCGGTGGTTGAGGCAGACATATAAGCAGGTGGCTCTTTGATGAGCTTCTGTGGTCCGGGCCGCGAGGCCTGAGTGGGAGACTTTGAGGATGCGCCGTATCCGAACACGGAAGCGATTTCGGAAAAGGTGCTGTAAGCTGTCGAAGCTGTTTTGAGATGGGTCTCAGCGCCGTGGGCGATGACGCTAGGGCTGATACCAAGGTAGGGGGTGTCGAAAGCAAGGATGCCTTGGATGTATGGGAACATGAAGGTTAGAGATTCGTTGTCTCTAGGCTGTTCGAGAGGGGCAGCGGAAGGGAGCGGAATGGTATGAGCGGCGGTGGAAGGAGGTGGAGTATGAGGGGGAGGAGGGATTGGATTATCGGACAGTATGGAGAGGAGGGTTTCTGCTGCCACTATACCGCCCATGCTGTGTCCCACTAGAATGGTACGGACAGAAGGGTCAATAGTAGGGGAGGGCGAGGAGGCGGAGACTTCAAGATCGATGACTACATTCTGAAGCCTGAATCATTAGACTTTAGCATTTCCAATGTGCTAAGCAGATCTGCTATGCACAGCCTTAGGGCAGGGACCGGCTGCTCACCATTCCCTAAACCTTCCAACGCACTCATACAAATCGCCGCGGGTCTCAAATTTCGGATACGTTACCGCTTTGACCGAGATCTTCGGGAGGGCATGGCTGACCAGAGCTCTGAGATGCTCCGGGAAGCCGCCAAAGGTATCATCCCCTCCCTTCGTGCTGGTCAGTGGGGTTCGAGTTCGAGAGAGATTGTGGGGAGCTAGAATACCTTGAAGCCATGGATAAAGCATAGAAGCAAGGTCTTGTGCATCCTGTAACTTGCTTATGCATAGTTTGCGCAAGATCATGGAATCCAGAGGAGCTATCCGGACTTTGGATGAGACGGTCCTTCGGGCTCAGGTTCAGCTCTTAACAGACAGGGATTGATGATGGATGAAGATTAGGGTTAGATTAAACCACGTGACCTATTGTGACCTATTCCCAATCTCGGACTAGTACCTTTCCCCTAAATTGATACATAGGGCAAGGGCTATATGCCTCAGATCCATAAAACGCTCTCAATAATTGATGCCTCACAAACCGAGGTTCTGGTTACCACATGGTTTTGTTTCCTAGAGCGAAATGAGCAATTGCTTCCAGGTGCTGGCTCGCTGCATGAGTCTTTCACATGCTCAATGGTGTTTATGTACAAACTTTCTAGCTCCCAGTGAATTTCGTTCCGGTCCACCAAAACTGCTCTAATGGTATACAGAGCCTACTGTTATAGAAGCGCCAACCTTCAGATTCAAAGCGCCTAGCAATGCTAATGTTGCGCTAAAATGCATCGAGGAGAAATTCTAATCACTGTTCGGAAACGCTAAAGCGCAGGAAACATAGTTGCTCAAAGGGGAAATTTTGGTGGGGGCTGATAGGGTGGCATCTGATATTGATTCTGCGCCCAGGTATCGTGATGCGTATACGGTAAAACTCCGGCCCTTCGCTCGCTGATCGGTTTGCCCAGAGGTTGGTATTGCATCTGATCGTATCCAAGATTTAAGCTCGGGTTGTGCATGGATGCCGATGGAGGCGGGACAAGTAACGTGTTTACGCCTCGCACCGGCTTGTAAGGAGATGTTCGTGTAGCGGGGAAATTGAGAGGCGAGAGATGGTTGGGCGTATGTGCTGATTGAGGGAAGCTGTACGATGTTGGCGACGGAGTTGCAGAGGCCCCAGCATAACCGGATTGTCTGTTTGACCAATCATTCGCAGGTGGGAGAGAAGTAGTGCTGGGGTGGTGACAAGTTGACGTCGGGTGCGGGAAAGACGGCAGCATTCCATTCTGCGGCCACCGGTTATTTCCAGGAAATGCCATCGACATTGCCCGTCCAGTAGGCAGTGGCAACTGAGCCGGAGAGGACCCATTGTGGCTACCGTTGTGATTACCAGTCGACAAGGAAAGATTGGGCATCGGCAACCTCGGCATCGCTGGGGTGATACTGTTCAACGTGGAGGGAGTCAATGTCGTGCCAGAATTTGCTGAAGGAGCCAGAGAAGTGGCTGCTCTCTTCGCGGGAGGATCTATGCCATTATCTTCACGGCTTCTCTTCCTCGTATGGCTCTTGAGACTTTCTGAAATGGATGCCATCGGCGATGGCACAGACAGATTGAGATATGGCGGCATAGATAGCGGGTGGGGAGGTGCTAGGTTGCTGAAAGATCGGTTTGTCGAAAATGGTGGAGAAGTGTGTGTCGATGATGGTGGAGATGGGAGGTTCGGAGGATTGACAGGTGTCGATGATGGTGGACCGAGAATCCTCGATTGGGCTTCAGGTGAAGTGTGAGAAGCTCGGTCAAAATAATTCCCGAATTTGCCCAATTTGACATGCCATCTATTCCATTCCGTCTCGGATGCGTAGAGCGTGTATCTCATATTGCTCAGAAATTCAACCTCCATTATGTGGATTTCTTGGACAGATATTCCTGAGACTTCCGCCCATGTCTTATTGGTGTACGTATTGTCATCGAGGAATTTATTGCCGAGCATCAACGCCACTGTCAGCAGCCTGAATTCGCTGCCAACTTTGCCTTTCACTCCCGGATTTAATCTTTTGAGTCGGTAGATAAACATCAAAGCCAACAGGATGACGTTCTGTGTAACCTGCGTGGTCGAGAGAATAGTTGTTACCCATTTCCGAAATCCTATCGAAGGCATCGCCTCAGGTACAAGCGGTGCCATTGGTACAGGTGTTGTTTTGGATTCTTCGACAAAATGAAGAGTAAACGAAGACTCAAACCAGAAGAGGCATGTGATCTATCCTGTCTTAGTCCTGCTGCAGTTGAACTTCAAATTGATGATCTTACCTGAGCTGCGAATTCAGCCAAACTTCCTTTGCTGTTGTTGATCGAGGGAGGTATCTGAAGGTATGAAACTATGGAGTTGCCATCACTGGAGGCCCGTCGACGGGCAGGTTGCTCTCGTGATCCGATACTCTCACCCCTTGACACCGGGCTTTGTGACCGTTGTGCTGAGTGGTATGAGTCGTAGAATGGCTGCGGTTTGCTAGTGTACCTTGTGTTGGCATGAATGCCTAGATTGGTGTGGTATGAAGCAGTGCTCGATCCTATGACGGGAACACTCTTGTACTGCAGTCCGTCAAACGGTACCAGTAGAGGATTGGCATTGCTACCATTCATGTCTTCTGGGGGCGTCTTGAGACCGTGTCGAGTCTTAGCAACCGGGCCTCGGAGCTGTTGGGGAAGAGCGTTCTGTTCCCGACCCCTCACTGTGTGTGCATGTGTGGACGTGTCTCTGTCCCACCTTTTGGCAATATTCCGACCTTGTGACAACGAAGGTAGTGGAGGACCCAACATGTACTGGCCTGCCGCTATCGCTGAAGGCATTGAGAAGGGGAGCAAAACATCGACCATTGAGGACCGGTACAAGCGGAAGGCCCTGGGATCTGGGGCCGGCCCGACGGTTGAGTGTTGAAAGAGGCGGACTTGAGTCTGACGGTAGACGATTATTCTAATTCAGTAGTCATTAGCCAGGTGAAGATCGTAGTCTGACCACAGCCATGTCAAGGGCCCATTCCAAGGGAGCCGTGATGACTGTGGAGATAAGCCCGAGAGTTAAAGGAATATTGAGGAATGACAAGAGATGATAGCAGGTGTGGCTATCAACCGTGATTGACCACAGAACAGAAGCCTTTGCGTGATTGTCCAGAATGAGAACTAGCGATGAATAGGAAGTGAGTTAGGGAAGGGTCAATATGAATTGACCTAGCGTAGGTAGGGGAGCCCCTAAAGTAATTTAGGGATTTGCATGCCGATAGTAAGGAGACACGAAACACAATTTGTGCTAGGGAATGTGAGTTGGAAGGATGTGTTGCTCATCAGGCAAGCATGTTGTTTTCCCAGAGGCTGATCGCTAGGTATGTTGTGTGTCTTGGACCAATGTTTGACAATAGTTCGGGTTCCGGTTTCTGAATGGAAAGCTTCAATAAGACAAAGTAGTAGCGTAGCGTCAGAGCCCAGCGGAGCGTCAAAAGGTGTTTTTTTTTGGTCAGGGAGGGTTAAGTGAATAGTGGATAGTCGGACTTGCATGCACCTTACAAGGTAGCAAGGGCCAGCATAGAGGCATGTATCAGACCCAATAACACGGGTTTGTGTACCGAAGGCCGTGTGCCGCGAACGAGATGACTTTGAAGGATTGTCCGTAAGAGAGACGGATGGAATCAACGAAGCAAGCCCCCTTCTGTGTTTTCCGGGAGCCTTGTTGGGCGGTGTGATGGATCAGGTGAAAAGGTAAGGGCTTGGTATGGTTTATCTTACGGGGGGGGTTGGTTGGGGAGTGGTACTAGTAGCGTTCAAAAGAGCATAAGGGACTAGTGTGATAGGTAGTCGTGGGTCGTGGGTTTCTGCTTTTTACTGCCGCCGCCAAAAGAGTCCAGGAGCAAATCAGGAAGAGGGGAAGGGGGGGATGACTACGACAAGGTCTTGGGTCTTGATTGGTCGAGGATCATCATGATATCCGAGATCAGGAAGCCAGCAAAGAAGAAGAGGTGGGGGTCGGGAAACGGGCACAGAGGGAGTCAAAGACGAAGGCACATGAGAGACTACCGTTCCGGATCCGTGTTGCGATTTGCGATCGATAAGTGTCGTGTCCGATTTATCAGCAGTCGTGTCAGTGTAAAGTGTTCTCTGTGCGGAGTGGGCTAGAAATCGCCCTGCTGTTGTGTGGTGTGTGGTGTGTGGTGCGATGCAAAATTGCTTGGGGGGGGACACGAAGGATCCAGATCCGATTATTCTATGATGAAGGATGACTGATGGCAACTCTGAACAACCAATCACCATCCTTGCACTTCAATACCGGTGGTAACTACCTAATCATGCTCTCATACTACCTTACGGAATACCTTACTTTACTTGATGCCGCCGGCCTGGAGTGTTTGGCTGACTCGCTCTCGCCGCAAGCCATCGACTACCGGCCTAAGCGTCTGTCTTACCTTCGCTCTACCGTTAACATTTGGACGGTTCCAACAACGCTGCTAGAGGAAGTGCTATGTAGGATATTCATCTAGGGAGTAGGCAAGGTGCGCAGTCACGCAGTGTCATCCCATCTGCTTTGCGTTGGTTGGTACACGAGTTCAGCTACACACGGAAGGCAAATTCCATTCCGCCAGGGTGAGCAATCCAGAAAACTGCAGTAAAGCCACGGGGCGGATCATAAGTACAGTAGTAGTGCTGTATGCAACAACCAAGGATGGATCCAAATGGAGTGGAACGATGGATGGCCGCTGACCGCTTTCATAGGTCGCAGTCGTCGGTGTTGTTGTGCGGTTGACATGTTGCTGCACCTTCAGGCCTTGAATTCTTTTCGTATGACAAGTCTGCCAAACGGAAGCAAATGACGGCGAAGCTGCATGAGCACTAACCGGAGGAGCAAGGAGGTTAGGACGTCTCGGCGGCAGTGCCTAGCAAAAAAGGTAGACGCCCGTACATCTAGGCCCCAACGAATGGTGCATACTTTAAGAGTGCGGAATGGAGGCGAAAGATTAGAGGCCACGACACGCCTCCAAGGATATTTGGCATCGAGCTTCGTGTTTGCGGGTCGCCAACGAAGATCGGGTAATTCTCAATGGTGATCAGCTGGCTACTCCGTGATGCTGAATTGGAAGCTGATGCGTTGAGATCAATCATGACAGTACTGCGTAGTAGCGCCCGAAGAGTCCGAAGGCGCAATAAACAAAAGGGATCTTGCTTGAGTAGAGTAGTAGTAGTAGTACGTGGTGTCGGATATGATGTCCCATGCATTTAGACACCTTTTGCCTTGCTTTAGATATTACCAGTTGGTGGTCACGAATCATGCCAGAATTAAGGAGGGGCAAAAGAGCTAGTATGAAGTACGAGTAGCCAGTAGAATGGAATAACCAGCTATATACGGAATAAGAAGAAATGTACACATTATATTGAGCCCGGACTGTCTGTCCCTAGGCTCATTTAGGCCAAGCCCATTAACAATGCTCAGCCGTCAAACACATTCCCTGGGTGCCTGGGTTTCGGCCCATCGATACGGGGCTGATAAGTACGAGTATTCCACAGAAAAGTCCTATATCACCTCATCACGAGGGGCACCATGCTACACACGGGTCATAGGGGGAGGGCAATAAATCATATCTCTAGCGGCGAGACTCGCTCTGTAACACATCGCACACCGTGCAAGAGACAACCCTTGCAGATTGTCTGCAGCAGTCAGACACACCATTACGCGGTGATGTCTCTGCCCTTACGGGTACATATTCAAAGATCAACAGCACGCCACACCAAGTACGCTGGCAGGAGGCAAATGCAAAGGAAAGAAGCAGATACACCATCAGCCGTCGAACAAGCTTGGTTGGAGGCGACTCCGCCAGGTTCGGAAGTTCAAAAGATTTCGACGGGCCTGATAGGTCCTTCCCCGGCAGCGTTGCTAAGGTAGATGTGCATCAGGGCTTACATATTATGCTGCTCGATTTGGTGCCTCGACTCTTGTGGAAGCTCAAGGCAATAACGACTACCTTTTGCCTTACCAGTCATCATCAGCACATGTAAGGTATGTGGTACAGTGGTAGAGGTGCGCTTCGATTCTGCACAAGCAAACAGCCCCCATTATTCCTGCCCCTAAGGATATCGTCCTCATCGGAAACAGCGACCGATTTGCTGTTCTTTGCCGCGCGCCATGGCTTCGAGCAGAGTTGGTCGGTTCTAATGAACCGTTTCCAACAATAACAATAATAACATAGCTCATTAATAAGGTTACCCTGCAACTCCAAACTTTGACGTCTACTTTAGACACTCCCCGACATCTAAGCCATTGCGACGATGGTTTCATACCTCTTACGAGGTTTGCGTCCTGTCCTATCCGAGCCGTCCCAACGTCACAGGAACGAGTTGGCATACATCAAGCCGACAGTCATGCGAGCGCATTAGAGCAAAGCCCCCACGGTCTTACAAACGTTGCTCGGATCTCATGTGTTGCCAACTATCGGACCGTCTCAGCCTCGTTTCTACTTCTTCTTCTTCATCTTCTTCCTCTTCTCCTTCTTCTCATGCGCTTCCATTTTTCCCCCGCACACCATATTTCCATTGTCCATCGCTTAGACCAATTGTTTCCAGGAACGGCCTCCATCCTTTGCAGCCGAGCCAAGCAACATGAAGGCAATACTCTTCGAGATCAGGATAGGAGTCCCGAAAACATTTGCTTGCATACATGTGACGGCCCCGTAACCGAGGTTCTAGGAGACTTTCCAAGTTCCAACCGAGCAGGTCTGACTCTAAATTCATCCCCAACGGTCCTTTGAGAGCCTTCCGTGTCCGAGCCACTCCCAAGTCTCTCAGAAGTTGGCTTCTTGAAGCCCCGTCCGTTCCCGCTACTCGAATTTTCTATTTCCAATCGTCTCTCTTCGTCTGGTAACTTGCTCGACAGGTTGTGCCTGTGCCTATTAGGGTCATTCGGAGGGCGAAGGATCGATCGCCTCGGCGCTTTCCGGGTTGGGTAAGGCGTGCAAGCTAAAGAAAAAATGTAGTGTGGTACTGGTACTCCGTACTTGGTATCAGTTGTTAATACTGAAGCACAGTCAAGGTTTTTTTTCGGTGTGCTAGCCAATCAAGAAGATCGCATTAACAACTGATTCCAAAAATACCACAGTAATGATGTGAATACTTTAAGGTATCACTAATACAGTTACAACTCAAGTAAAATTCGAAGTAAAGAAATAAGAAAAGACAAAAGATCTATCACGACTGTTACTACTGTACTACATCATTCCTTATGTTCAACAGTATAAAACATGCATGAAGTCTTATATAGTATTTAAATAGTATAAGAAATGCAATGAAAATGAAAATTAAGGATGTTTATCATGTTTTCGTGTAACGTCAGCCTACGTAACATCTCAGCAATGAGATGGCTCTCTCTCTCATATAGGCTACACGGAATCAAGCATCCACCCTCAGGTTCGACGTAGAACGATTTCAAATTTGACGCTTCTGATAGAAACGCTCTCATGACTCCGGGACCAATGCCAAGATACCTATACCGCGAAACTCCAGAACCCCAGCTTCACCCTCACCGCCGCAAGCTGTCCAGCCTAGCCTGCAAGTCGTCGTCGTCTTTTGGTCCCCCGCCGCCTCCGCCATCAATGGCTTCCGCAACCCTGCCGTCGGCAACAGCGTTCTTCTGCAGTCCTTCCGGCGTCTCTCCCATCTGTGAGATCGAAAATTAGCCATTTGTCCCTACGCCTTCAGGAGGCCTCATCAAGACCAAACCTACCGCCTGCCCCAAATCAACCCCAATCTCATCCAACACCTCTTTCACCACCTCCTCCCCCTCCTCCTCGTCTTCCAAGCCCGTCACATCGTCAATTGCATCATCCATCATCTCCTGCCGCTGATCCATGATGTCGTTTTCCTTTTCGAATTCCATGGCAATGCGCTGTAGGGCGGGCAGGTTCATCTGGCGGTTCATGGAGCCGAGGAGAGAGGTGGCGCCTTTCATGGATTGCATCATCTGCTCGTTGGAGCGGACGGTTTGGATGCGGAGGGAGATGGCTTGGAGTTGGGTGCGCATGGAGTAGAATTTTTGTATATACCTGTACCACACCCCATCCAATGTTAGCCATCCAAACTTCAACGTATTCCCCCGGCCCCTCGGAGTCATAAGGCAATCGTAGACGAACCTCCTCGTTCTGACCAGATCCTTGGCCTGGATCTTGCAAGCCCCCATCTGCCCATTCTTGGCGCTCTTCTTGATGTCCTGGACGAGCTTCTTTTCTTGGTTCTCGAGCTTGACGCGTTCGCGGTCGAGCTCACGCTGGGTCTTTTCGAGGGCGCGCTGGTGTTTGCGGAGGCGTTCTTGTGGGGTCATGCGTTTGCCGAAGGCCCATTCGACGATCTGGTGGTGAGGTTTAGTGGGGCATGGAGGAGGACGGACGGGAAGGGTTGCTTACATTCATGGCTCCGGAGGGGGGCGGAGAATGGAGATCTCGAGAAGGGCTCAGTAGCGGTCGGTTTGTGGGTGAATTGAGTGCGACTTATAGCTGTTGTAATCCGGCAGCCTGCGAAATTGGCCGATGACGCGCGAGCGAGGGTCAGCCCTACAAGCAAGTGCCAAGACCTCCGATTGGCCGCTCATTGGCTGGGGCAAATCCGAAAGCTTTCTTTCTTCACGAAACAATGCTGACAACCTCACGCCTCGCCTTTGACATCAAGCCCATCAACAGTCGCTAACATGAGCCAGAACTATTATCCGGACGACGGCCCTGCCAGCGGCCGCTCTTCACCGCGCCCTTCGTCTACTCTTCCTAATCTTTCAAATCGAAACCCACCTCGGCCGCATTACATGACTGTGGGATCGGGTTCAACTCCAGCAAGCGCGGCAGCACTGATGGCGACCCTAGACAATGATTCCGGATATGGAACGATGAATGGCGACGAGAGCTCCAGTAATAATGGAAGCGCGCGGGGATGGCACCCAGGACTGACTGAGGACCGACCGACACCGAGCCATACACCTACACTACGCGGCGAGATGAATCCAGCAGCCGAGAATGAGAGGAAGATACTGGCAGGTCATGTCCATCAAATGTATTATAATCAGAATCGAGTACAGCTCGGCCGCGCCATAAATCGGACAGTGGATATGCTCAAGGATTTACAACAGGAAAACTCAACCTGGCCTGCGCAATATCCCCAAGTGCGAAAACTCTCCAATTCAAGGTCAGATTCAAGACCTGGGTTCAGTCATACACAATCGAGTACTGGTGCTGGCGACCTTCAGCAGAGAGATAGTGTCCCACTACGGCCTGGGCCAAGAAGAGCCGCCACATCTATCGGCGAGGATAGTACGGCGGAGTCGAGTGCTGCAGCGGAAAGAAAAGCCCCAGAACCTGAGAGGCTGATCACGCCCCAGGCGGCCCATGACTTCTCCATATTGAAGCTGGATCTGAAAATTCAAGGATTGACGCAGTCAGATATTGTTCACTCAATGGAAAAGAAGACGATAGCTTCATTACTGGACGGCAAGATCAACTCAACCGTGCGGCATCTGCTACTGCTTAGAGATCGGATAGAGGATACGTCGAGCAAGGTCTTGGTCACAGGTGATCTGAACGCTGGAAAGTCAACCTTTTGTAATGCTTTGTTGAGGCGGAAGATTCTGCCTGAGGACCAACAACCATGCACCAGTATCTTCTGCGAAGTCTTGGATTCGAGGGAGAATGGCGGGGTGGAGGAAGCACACGCAATACACAAGGATGTTGAGTACAACCGAAATGATGAGAGCACATACGATGTGTATGCGTTATACCAGCTGGAAAAAGTTGTCACCGACAATGAGCAATACTCGCAGTGCAAGGTTTACGTAAAGGATATCCGAACAATCGACGAATCATTACTAAACAACGGGGTTGTCGATATATCCATCATCGATGCGCCTGGGTTGAATTCAGATTCCCTCAAGACCACAGCAGTCTTTGCTCGACAAGAAGAGATAGACGTTGTTGTTTTTGTTGTCCATGCTGCAAATCACTTTACCCTCTCGGCAAAGGAGTTCATCTGGAACGCTGCAAAAGAGAAGGCATATCTATTTATTGTGGTCAATGGGTACGATAATATCAGGGACAAGGAGCGGTGCCAGCGCGGGATCTTGAGCCAAGTACAAAGACTAAGCCCACAAACATTCAAGGAGTCGACGGAATTAGTCCACTTTGTCTCAAGTAATGCAATCCCCGTTGCTCCTGCACCCAGCCCTGGACCAGGAGGAGATGGTGGAGACGGTGGGAGTGGTGAGAGCTCAGATCCTTCCGACAATGGTTCACCGTTGCCTGATGAGGACGAATCTATGGGCAAGCATGGCGAACCAGGATCTCCACCTGGGAAAGGAAAAGGCAAAGACAAAGAGAAAATCCAAGACTTTGAAGCGCTAGAAACCGCACTCCGCCATTTCGTCCTCGAAAAGCGTGCCCGCTCAAAATTGGCACCTGCAAAAACGTACCTCCTTAACATTCTCTTAGATCTGAACGTCCTGGCAACAGTCAACCGCGACTTAGCAGAAGCAGAACTCGATCGCGTCACCAAAGAACTTCAAGAACTCGAACCTGTTTATGAGCAATCCAAGAGAGCCCGATCCGAAGTCAGTGATGATGTAGACAAGACCATAGAAGAAACTTCATCGGAAGTTTACTCTCACACCCGTACTACCCTAAATACCGCCATTACCAACGTCGCAGACGCAGATCTGGGTGTCCCATACCCAGGACTATTAAGTGCCTTCCAGTATGCCGAGGATATCAAAGCCGCAATGCTAGACCAGATCTCCGCCGCTGTCACCAGCTGCGAAGAACGCGCCCGTACGAAAACTGTCAACGGTGTCAGCACCATCAAGTCACTCGGCGTCCTGCATCTTGGCGACGAGTATACGGACCTCAGCTTCCGCTCGGACAAGATGTTTCAACGGAAGAGGGACATCCTGGCGAGACAGGTCGATTTTGGTACCGAATTCTGGGACTTCTTTGACATTGGCGGGCTCTGGGAGCGGCAGGAAAAGGTTGCTGGTACAGGTATGGCGATGACGGTAGCTGGTGTGCTGGGTGGGCGGATGATCGGAGGGGTGGGATGGATTGATGGAGCATTGGGCGCGGCGAGGGTGATGGGAACGCAGAATATGCGGAGGATGATTGTTCCTGGGATCGTCGCTACTGGTACGTTCCTTTTTATCCTCCGTACGTCCACACAGAGAAGTCCCTCTGCTAATAACTAATAACGTAGCCGTCCTCCTAACAACCTACCTCCTCTCCTCAATCCCCACCTCCCTCCCACCCCGTCTAGCTCACCGCATCGCCGCCACCCTTCATACCCTCGACTACACCCATACCAACAGCCTGCGCATCTCCTCGGAAGTCCGCAAAATCCTCAAATTCCCCGCAGAGAACTTGCGCAGCGGTCTGCAGAAAAGCGTCGAGGATCTCGGCACCAAGAGGGACGATATGTGGAAGGGGAAGCACGAGAGCGAGGTTGCGAGGAAGTATTTTGGCAATCTGGTCCATAAGGCGCAGGAGGGGAGAGGGATGGTGGAGGCGGTGGACTTGGAGGGAGGAGCGCCGGGGGTAGCGGGTGGGTTTGAGGAGGGGATGATGGTTTGAGCGGGGGTTTGGGGGTTTGTACACAGGAATGAATTGGAAGGGGACGGTGCAATGACGGTGTTTGGGAGTGTGAGGAATATGTAAGCGTTTAGGGGTAGGAAGGCTGAAGTTTCTGCTACCGAACATACTAAGCACAGCGAAACTATCACGCAGCTTCCTCCATAGCAGCACTCGTCGCTCACCTCTCCTTGATATCTCCTACTTCTTCCCCCTTTATCCGATCCACCTCCTCCCATTCCCTCTTCTTCTTTCCTCTTCTTCCGCCCTCCCAAGCCCGCGTCACAGACCCCATCCCAGCATACTTTGTCGTCTATTCCAATCCCAACATCCATCTTCAATCATCCCATCACCTCTCTTCCTTTCCTCGTCCCTATCGATTCTTCCCCTTTTCTTCTCCGCTCCTCCCTTCTCCCACGCGACCATCTACCCTCGATGTCCAGTACCCTACGCAACGCTATGTACACGCCTCGCTCCACTTCCGGGAAAATAATCATTACGACTAAATCGGTTGGACGTATAAGCACGACACAGACTCCCAAATCGAGCGTGGTTGTGCATATGTCGTGAAGCCTAGAGTAAAGAGAGAGAGAGAGAGAGAGAGAGAAGAGAACCCAACCCTGTCATCTAAAAAGAGACCGAAAGAATCAAGCATATAGCCCGCTTTCCCCACCAACTATGTAACTTATCATAAAAAGCATTCAGAACCTCAAACCCCCCAAACTCTGAAAACCTCTCAACCCTTTCCCCCCCCCCCCCAACAATCTTCACGACCACGACG
>JAABUH010000126.1_pt1 | contig 112999 bp, 93 predicted proteins | sample 5559121 | NCBI WGS metagenome assembly JAABUH01 (sample SAMN10711871, study PRJNA513364) | rock metagenome | isolation source: Antarctica rocks | place: Antarctica: Victoria Land, Battleship Promontory nord | collected 2015-12-28
TCATTTCAAATTGTTAGAGATCAGCATGAAGCGAGTCATATGAGTGTCATTAAACTAATAGATAAATGCTAAGAAAGAAAAGTATCTACAGAAAAGAACTCGATTCTTATATGTGTGTTTCTCAGCTCTGTGCTAGGCTCGATTGAGTTGACGTCTTACACATATGATGCAGAGTCCCAATGACATCATCTCTAGCTCGAATGCTCACTAGACTCGATTAGGATGAAATCAAGACGAAGACTAGAAAGAATAGACAAAGGCTAGGCTCGTAACATTATTCTTCCTCCTTGACTATTCATGTTCGCATGAATGTTATTTCTTAGTGCGCTTTTGTTGAATATTTGATATGAAAGTCATCAATCATCTCTTGAGCGTTCATAAATTCGTCGCCGTCAGCGTTATATCAGTTGAGGTCGTTGTCATAGCTCTTTCATTTAACTCAATATTGAAGTCGTCTTCGATATCGTCGAAAGTTCAATATATCGTCGATTTTTCATTCATCTTCATCGTTATCACTATTGATCCCGAAGATTCATTCTTCTGATCAGACAGAGAATCATCGACGACAGAACGAAGAAGCTCTGAATGAAATACATCGTGTATACGCATAGTGTCTGATAGTTTCAATTTATAGAAGAAGTCAACAGAGTCTGTGACCTTGAATGAATCGAGCATCTTGTCATCTAGCTTTTTGAAGAGTCTCGCGATAACGATGTTTCTTTCGTTCAGAAACATCTTTGATTCGATCTCATAATTGATCTTCTTTCTATGCTTGTTAGTTTGATTCACCATTTGTTCCCGTGTTTTGATCAGAGCTTCACGAGCGAAGATCAATGTCTTGTTCATTTGTTCAGATATATTCTTGACTCGATCGATCTGCAAGCGTTCGCGAGTGCTTTCATACTCGATGATGTCAGAATCGAAGCTCATACGAGAATGAAAGCTCTTGTTCATGAAGAAGAGAGTCAAGAAGATGACTGAGAACAAGACATTATTGTCGACAAACTCGATCATGAGTAGTCACTTAGATCAGTCGTTCTGCATATACGAACAGAAGAATTGAAGATATCGCTCGACGTTCTGATTGACTCGTTCGCTTTAATCGTCGATCTGAGAATGATAGACGATGAACAATCGAAGAGAAATGCTCAGTCGTTTGCAAAGAAACTTTCATAGTATAGAGATGAATTGCGAACTTCGATCAGATACTATGAAGCTTGATAGATCATGAGTTCGATATATTCATTGAATCAGCATTTCAGCTGTCTTTTCGACAGTGATACCTTCATCATCAGTGATGCAAGAAATATAATGTCTTTCTTTTGACAATCTGCAGATGATCGTCAGAATAGCGTTGTATTCGCTCGAATCAGATAGATCGATAATAAAGTTCATTGCTATGTCTTGTCATCGCTGTTCAGATATCGATAGAGGTTGAAGCAAGTCGTTTGATTTATTTCTAAATGTCTTTGAACGTTGACAGATATAGCAGTTTCGAATATATCGATCTATCGTTTTTCGCATGAATGATCAATAGTAGTTTCGCTTTATGACTTTCACAGTTCTAAGAATATCAGAATGATCAACTGATGATTGATCGTGCATCTCACGAATCAGATTCATTTGTAGAAGTTCGTTGAACGAGACTCATAGCTGACTATCATGATACAAGATTTCATTCTGAGTTCGACAATTCTTCAATTTGATACCTTCATATTGTGTCTCGTCTCTTGCTATTGCTTCGCGAAGTAGCGTACAATTCTCGTCAATTCTATTAGTCTCAAGAATCTGTTTATAGATTGATTCACTGATGTTCTCTTCTAGATCAGCAATTTTCATTCGATTCGAAGTCAGAATAGTGATTCGTTGATAGCAAACGCGCTCATCTTCTGAATCTCTGAGCACGACGTCAGCTTGACGAGTTAATGCATCGATCTTGATGTTCTGTTTGTCAGATTGATACATTATTCTGAAGTTGAAGTCAACGAGTTTCTGAATTCAGCGCATCTGACGTCTGCTCAGCTCTTTATCTTTCATCAACGAGATGAGCGCTTGATGATCGATGAACATCTTGATAGAAATGTCAGTTAGCTTCAGTTCGAGTCGTCAGTGTTCAAATGCTCGAATGATGATCAGAAGTTCTTTATCATATATCTCGTAGTTGCATTCAGCAGAAGACATGTTCTTGCTATAGAAGACAATCGAATGTAGTACTTCTTCGTCATCATATTGAGAGAGAACTTCATCGTTGACGTAGTTGAATGAGTCGATTTCGAGAATAGCCTCACGAGTTTGATCAAAGTGACGTAGTATAGAAGTCTCGATCATACGTCTCTTCATATGATCGAAGGCGGTCTGACAGACTTCATTTCATTCAAATATGATCTTCTTTTGAGTGAGTCGAATCATTGAACGAACAATCTTCGAAAAGTTCTTGATGAAGCATCGATAGAAATTGCAGAAGTCAATGAAGAACTGTATCTGAGTGAGACTATTGAGTGTAGATCAATCAACGACTGCTTGCACCTTTCGCGAATTCATCTTCAATTCTTCGATTGATATCAAGAGTTTTAGAAAGATAGTTTTCTGAACATGAAACTCGCACTTGTTGATGTTTATCTGTAGATCAGCTTCTCGTAGTCTATTCAAGATCAATCGTACATGTTGCTTGTGTTTCTTCAGAGTCTTGCTGTAGATGATAATGTCATCTAGATAGATCTGACAAAACTGATGTAGATATTCAAACAACACGTCGTTCATATAGTGCTGATAGAACGTCAATTCGTTTGTTAATTCGAAGAGCATTACATGATATTTGTATGAGTCGAAGAAGGTAATAAAGATAGTCAAATCTTCGCTACCTGAGTGCATACGAAGTTTATTGAACGCGACAATGATGTTCAATCAAGTCAGATACTTGCTTTCTTGTATACGAGCGAGAGTCTCGTCTATCAATGACAAAGAGTAGCGATTTCGTTTGATCAAAGCATTGAGCTTTCTGTAATCAACGCAGAAACGCAGACTATCGTCTTTTTTTTCGACGAACAAGATGAGCGAGACGTATGATGCGAAGCTGAAGAAAATGAATTCTTTGTTTAGATGATCGATCAGATACTTCTTTATCTTTTGAAGCTTGTGATCGAACATCTGATATAGTCTGCTTCGAGAGAACATTTCTTCATCAGTCAACTCAATTTTGTGATCGTAGAAACGATGCGATGATAGCTGATCGATCATTGCTCGATTGAAGATGTCTAGATAGTCGTGATATTCAGAGAAGAGCTTGATCTTGACTTGCTCAAGAACTTCAGCGTGAAAAAGCTCATGCAGATTCACTTCTTCAGACTTGTTTTCAGCTGTAGTTATGAGTCGATCGATTTTCAAGACGATAACAGCAAAGATCTTGACGTCTGAACGTTTGACTAACATTCTATATGTCGCTGTCTCTATCATTGCTATGTTCGTTGAACTGAAAGAGAATGATTTCAGAATGAACGTTGATTTAGAATTGACGCTAGTCAAAGTCGCGTCGCGCTGTTTTAACTGTTCGATGAACTTCTTGTTTTGACTGGTTTGAGATGTAACGAAAGTGAAAGATCTCTTCAGTATATGAGTAGAAGTCAAGCTCTTTCGTTTCGTGATTGATTTATTGCTTGAGAATAGAGCAATCGATTTCTGACTAGTAGGGTTGAAATTCGAAAATCGAAGAGAATCGATCCGCATATCAATTACTAGGTCGATTTTGTTCATTCATGTTTTTTCGAGAATCATTTGATGTTGATCTAATCGAGTGATCAACATAGAAGCTGTGTCAACCGTATGATCTTGAACAGTCAGGTTCGAATAGATGGCATGAGTAATGAGTTTCTTAGCATAATGATCGTCGAATTCTCGAATTGACTTCGTTTTGATCAAAGTCAGAGACTCAATTTGCAACTGATCACAAACAATCTGCGCGATCACTTCATCAATGAATGAATAGTCAGCAGCTTCGATGTCAATCAATGACTTCAATGAGTAACTAATTTCATTGCTAGAAAGTACACATTCAGTAGTCAAAGATTCAGAAGCAAAAGAATCATCTGATCTGCTCGTCGTTGAAGAAATTAACACATCTTTCATCGCGCCTTTGATGAAAGTCTCTAGTTTTTTGCCTCGCTATTCTCGAAAGACATTTTCTCATTCTCTTTATTCTTCGAAATGACGATCTCATGTAGACGAGAAGTGAATGCATGAGATGCAGAAGTGTCGATCTTGTTCAGCTGAGAACAATTCTTGAACAAATGATCGAGAGTCTTGCAGATGTAGCAGATAATTGACGATCTCGCTGATTCAGAGATAGAAGAGATAGTCGACTTAACATAACTGATTATCGAAGTTATTACTGACAGAGAAGTAGCGCGTTTATCAGGTACGACAGTGACTTTGACGATGACAGTGCGACGTTCGCTGCGAAGCTGATAATTGACTCGTTATTTACTATTCACATCTTGAAGAAAGATTCTTAAGCGAGTGAGCGAAGTAAAGTTCTCTGAACAGACTGATAGAGCATTCTGCAAGCGATTATTGATTTTATTCTGAAGATCGTTCATCAGAATGCAATCGTCGTATTCGAGATAGTTGAATAGCTTCATAAAGTCGAAGTAGAAGACATTGAAAGACTTGTCTGCTTGCCTCAGAGCGTTGTACTCGCGACGACACTTTCGATTCTTATTCAGTTCATCGTATATTTCTTTCAGATGCTCAAATAGCTCGTCGATCGAGATGTATGAATGCGAAGCGTCATGTCGACGTCGAGCGAAGATGTGCTCAGCAGCATCATCTTCTAGTCTAGATATCACATAGACAATACAGGTATTCTCATTATCGAAGTGATCGACATTTGCCTGAAGCTTGTCGTCTATCTTGACTCTTCAGCTGTCTCATGTCGATTCATCTTCATCAGTGAATATAGATAAATTCGAAAACTTGAAGAACTTGTGATGATCGTTGTCGAATAAAGTGAACGACTCTCGTCGAGTATGATTCTCGATAGAAGCTCGAGGCTTCGTAGACTGTTGAGATCGAAGATGATTCGCTGAACGCTGTTTCTTTTTGAGACTCAGTACTTTCTCTCGTAGATCGACGATAGTCTCTTCTTGAGTGTCTATTGTCGTTTGATTGATCTCTAGCTCATCAAGTCTCTTGATGTGATCGACTTGTAGATCGATTCATTGCTCGTTGAGTTTCAAAGTCATGTCTCGTTGATCTCTTAGCTCGATCAGCATCTTGATGATTTCGTCTGACTGATCGATAGTTCATTGACGACGTTGTTGACTCATGTTGATGTCTCATAAGATAGCGACATTCTGAGATTTCGCTGAAGCATCGAAAGAAATAAGAGAAACTCGTCTACTAGCAGTGCTTCTAAGCAGACGAGCTGTTCGTGATTCGACTGATTCAGAGTCGCGTGTCATTGTGAGAGAGATAAAGATAGATAGATAGGTTTGATTGTGATAAGATTGAGTGATAAATTTGAGTAAATTTGAATGTGTGTTTTGATGAAAGTAATTTGAAGAATCCCTTGCGAATTTTCTGAATGAACGAAGTAGGTTATTTCGTACCGTCTACACGTCGATAGCAGAGTAGTTGATGAGCATTTATCTACTGTTAGGAACCAGCATGAAGCGAGTCATATGAATGTCATTAAACTAATAGATAAATGCTAAGAAAGAAAAGTATCTACAGAAAAGAACTCGATTCTTATATGTGTGTTTCTCAGCCCTGTGCTAGGCCCGATTGGGTTGACGCCTTACACATATGATGCAGAGTCTCAATGACATCATTTCTAGCTCGAATGCTCACTAGACTCAATTAGAATAAAATCAAGGCGAAGGCTAGAAAGAATAGGCGAAGGCTAGACTCGTAACACAAATTGAGATGATCTTGTTCTTGTAAAATTATATAGTGAAGATGATTGCAATAGAAAAGTGAAAAGATTACTTGAAATAAAATAAAGTATCGTTTGATCTCACATGTTATAACTTCATGAAGTGCAATTTTTCTGCTACAGATTCTTTAAACAGAACTCATCTTGAAAGCAGTTCAGACATTCATTCAACGAAAATTTCAAGAAGAGTGAAACTTTTCACTCTCTTGACAGTCAAATCTCATTAGAAGCATCTTTTGCGACTCAGAATTTAAATAAGCACTTGAATGATGTATTACTTCGTCTCTGATAAATAAATTCTGTTGAAATACAAGATCATATGAAGCATTTTGATATGTAGATTGTTGAGAAATAGAAGTTTATTTAGAACGCTGAATGAATAGATAAACTAGCGAGTTTCAGTTCTATCAACTCTATGAAGATGAAGATTATCATCTTCTCTATTTTCAACAGATTCTGTTTAATGATGAAACTTTCGTTGACATGATTATCTAACATGTAGCAAATGAGAATGAAGAAGAATCATGTGTGATTATGTGATGTAATCAGACTTTTGACAAAGTTTCAAGATGACTCTCGAGACATTAAGGGTTTGAATAGATCTCACTGCGCATTTGCGTGATAAACGTCGCAATCAACTACAGAACATCAATGCTGTCGCGAGCAGTTTGAGAACAAAAAAAGCGTTCAGTCATCATCTCAGAGCTGTGAGTCTGTTGATTGACAATGTTAGTGCTGAACTCGACATGCTGAAGTGCTATATCTACTCACTGATGTTTTATTTAATGTCTGCGCTTTTGAAGAGTCTCATGTTCAAGAAAGAGTATCAGTCTATCAGGTCTGTGAAAGCACGATGAAGATATACATTCGTAAAAGTCTAGTCAGTGACACGTAGCGTCATTGTTTCTGCGTAATAAGAAGTTCGATGTCGATTTGCAAAGGTGAAGCGAAATGAGATCTTCATGTGACGGTTGGAAATTCCGAAATTCGTAATGAGGGCAGATTGAAGCGAAGGCAAGACGCGTTGTTACTAAGATTGTGTTTAACACTTTTCTCTAAATTCTTCGACTGTGTTCGTGATTTCTTGATAGTGACATCATTGACATCCAGCCAACCGTATTGTACCCCTGAGTGAGCAAGTCCTATCCGCATACAAGAACATTGCTGGCCTCACAATTGAAGAAATGCCTAGCTTTTGTCCGATAAATTTACCGCGTTCAGTGAGCACCAGTCCTGCGAAACCAAATCAAGGAAGCAGCCCACCTCATGGATCTGCCCAAGAACTTCATACTACTCGGAGAAAGAGGTCTGCCGAGTCGGCTGCTGAAGATAAAGGTTCCAACCCCTCAAGGTCGAGCGAGAGACGAAGGTCAACAAGTTCCGTGCTATAGCTGCCTCAGAACATACAATGCTAATGTTCAATTGCTTCAGGAAACTGTTAAAAACTTATCATCCAATTGACCCGGCCATCGCGACACCCCTAAAAGTGAACGTTACTACCAGCAATGCCGAAAGATTCTCACGCGGAAGTATTACCTTTCCAGATCTCAGGACGCTTCCCAAACCACAACCTCAAAAAACAGAAACCATAAGAGTACTACCAAATCGGGCCGTAAAGATATTGCCTAGTGTCGAAGAACAGTCGCGACCAAGCGAACACTTAGAGATAGTTGATCTAGAGGCATCCAGTCCTGTTGTATGTGGCAGTGATAGGAATGGTTCGCGGGAGATTGATCATACGAGCCAGACAAGGGCAAGTACAGAGTTCAGTACCGTCTTCCCTGATCTCGCGCTGCAGCAAGGGAACAATGGTTTCGTCTCGGACGAAGCTGCGCTCAAGATCCCGACCAACACTCCCGAAATGTCCATACCTCGGGGACGGTCTCAGTCCTATGGTACAACGATCATCAACTCTTCTGCCAGAATAACCACACCTCTGCCAGCAACATTTACTCCAATCAAGAACGAGTCTCGCTCCTTTCGTACCGTCAGCAGCATGCCTACACGTCGTACTCAAAACCGAAAAGGGAATGGTCTTATTCAAGACCACGCAGTACATATGCTCACTCCAAGAACGAAACGCCGCAAACTAGACGAGGACGGGATAATTCAACAGCCCCAAGAAGAATATGGACTGGACGTAATTCAAAGCACCCGTCAGCAGCTCAAGCGGATTGAGAGCTGCTTGTTGTCGCAGGAAATTTTTTGGCAAGGAAAGAGAAGAGACCGCGAGCTTCAAGCTGAGGCAAAAAGGCTTGCAGATGCAAAAAGAGAAAAGAGAACAGAAGGTAAAGAGCGTCACATACTACGGGGGGCACAGAGAGTCAACAGGAACAAGTCCCGAAGACATGGTAGCAGTGTCAATTACAATAGCGCTATAACTGTACCTGTCACAGAGGCGTTTAGACATGCTTCAAATACTGAGCATATACGACCTGAGCAGGTCCAGAATGCAGCTGGGACGCTACATTCTGCTAACGCCAAGCCCATGAGTGGGCAGGTCCAAGTAGAGGCTCGGAGTTGTACCAATTTGCGAAGCGAGAGACAACAGAGGGAACAAGCAGCGTCTGACAAACTCACTGTCGCGCATCCACTTGATCGCGATAATGGCGAAGTTTCGAAGTGCTCGTTGGTCCTGAGTACGGGAAAGGTGCCGGAAGGCCAAAATAGGAGCCAGGCAAAGGCGCAAGCGCAGGGTGTGGCAGGTTCCACATTGAAGAGGCCAATGACCACATCGAGCGCTGGATTGAGCACTGCAGATCGCGTCCGTATCCAAAAGCAACGGGATAATGGTGGACGCTCAAAGAGAGGAGCCACAGTCTCCAATACCAAAAACACAAGGTATTCATCCGGCAGGCCTTGGGTATATGCCCATTTCAAACGGGAGGTCATCATGAATCATCTTCGTCGGCCATGCGTTTGCGATCTACTGCACCCGTATTTCTTACAAGCTCGGTGGTTTGAGCCCAAGCTAGAGGCCTTCCCCGGCTGCAAAGCCGAATTCCTTGCCCACGCTGAGCAAATAGTCCATTGTGACGCTCATTCGAGGCAGCTCCGACATTTTTGCAGACTTCTTGTGGAGAAAGAAGATTCTACAAACTCGGTAGGAACACAGTTTGGGTTTCGATAGTTGTATATTGCTGACACACATACTGTAGGGCCCAAGCACGAACCTATCGAGCAACGGCGGTGCAGCGGCAGACATGGACGTTGAGGCTGCTTGTACTTTCGCCAATCGATTCCTATCTTCACATTCGCCACCTATTGGCGGTCAGTCAACAATGGGTCCGCCCAATACTCGCAATAGAAGCCAGCATGCGGCAACGACAGTAAATGCGACGTCAAGGTCAGACCTCAGGGAACAATCGATCATCCCCCCGTGGGAGTTCTACGGTCTGGGAAGCTCGCGACATCTACCCCAACGCAACCAGCCGGAACCAACGCCTCGCCCATCCTCGCCCCCTAAGGGAGTCAAAGCCGCCAACTTTGCAGATTTAGGACAAGTCGACGCCTCATTGGACGTCGAAAATGAGGCTACAGAAGATTTCGGGACCGATGACCCTGCGACTCATGAAGCTTCAGGCGCCCTTCCGGACTTCGAGGATGAAGGTGGTGAAAGTGGTTTGCTCGTGAGCTCGCCGCCAAAACTCGATAGAGTTTTGCCATTACGGGAACTCTCGGCCAATGAGAGGATTCGCAGGCACCAAAGCATGCCGGCGCGAATAAATCGTAACGTCGAGGGTCATATTGAGAGAGGATCGCTGGGAGATACAAGTGGTCTAGGATCCCTAGAAGAGGAGATTGCACGGGTACGCTTGGCGGATCGTGCGGTACCCACAGTCAGGACTGGGGTACCAGAACCGCCACGACGCAAGAGCAAGAAAAAGTGTGTAGCCGAGAGGAAGATAATCGAGCCAGGCTTGTCTAGGCATGTTCCCTTGCACCAACGGAAATCCGACGCTGAGCTTTTACAAATTGCAAGATTGATAACACCCTACCAGCGCCATCGAAGGGCTCCGTATGCCTTCAGTTACCTTGGCAGACTTTACGCCGAATATAAGCATCTGCGAGTTGCTGTCGATTACAATGACCGACTGATTCTGACGGCGCAAGAACTGAGCAGACTTTGAAGTCTGTGTCCATTTTAACATGGCTGTACTGGATATGCCCGCCAAGTGCACCATGGCACTACCGATTCGGGCACGACGGGTATGAGATCAATGGTCTTGAGTAGCCCAAAGCAACGGCGCTCGGGTCGCAGGGTAGACTGGCGGTCAATTGCCTAACCATCGGCTTGTGTCCTTTTGTCCTTTCCTCCTTCCGGCGTCTCCATCTCTTGGACCGCCCTTTCCCTTACGGTCGTCTCTGTTATTTCATTCTTTCATTAGAGGTAGTGCTATTGTGAATAGATTAGATTTCTAGGACTATGCTTTGTACATAGATGTTCCAACGCGGGGTGACCATAGCCTTTTGGCAATACAAATAGATTTTCCCTCGAAACGAAGGCTACGGTCCCCAGAATTGATATTGTGCCTTAGGCGCCACTATTTTCTTGCGTCAACCTCCAGTATGACGCTACGGTTTGGCCATTTCCAGGCCGGGGCCATTGATTTACACTGGTTCAGAAGGCTTGATATGCAATACTTGAGCCACGAAGTGCTTTTCATAGACAGGTAATAGGAGTAAAGCGGCGTTCGAAGCAGCATTCGCTTGCTTGAGCTGAAATGTTTGCGCAGCATCTGTAGCCTTAAATGCTAGCAATTTTTGAGGCTTTGAAACATCGTGCCACGATCTTTCGCAGTCGAATATTTATAGACACAAATTGTGTACGATTCGTAACCTCCTCTCGCCCTGGCGACCGTTGTTCTTGCACAGGAAACGGAGATATGAATTCACATCGGGAATGTGTTTAGGAGTAGGAGATGGAAATTGCATCACTCTTTGAGCAGAATAAACACGAACGAGAAGGGACAAGGAGGGGCGACTAGGACTAAACAATGCAAAGTAGACAAGGCGATGCAATACTTATAATTCGTCGTCCCATAGACATCATCCCCTTTTCCACACAGAAACCGAACAAGCGACTGAGTCTTGGAGCCTCGTCTCATGCAGTTGTGGATCCATCGTATATGTTCCCCTCCTCAACACGCAACCACTGAACCCCTTTCCATCCCATGCACGACCCCTCTCACTTCATATTGGCCCCTCCACTCTCCATTCCACTGCTGACTGTGGGTCCACTGACTCCTTTCTTCGGGCTGGGTTGCTCCCGCTTTGACACCATTCATTGTGTTTCCCGAGTCTGACGTTACTGGCCTTTCTCCCGGTGTGGAGCTCATAGTGTGACCTGGTGCGGATGGACTCCTAAACCATGCTCTGCGATGCAAGTAAAGATGTCAGTTTTGATGTTGCTAGGTAATTAGCAACCGAGGATGTAGACATACTTTGCGCGTTCTGCTTAAGGACTTCTCGCTGGCTTTTGGAGTGAGGCATTGTCAAGAAATTTCGGCAGCGGAGTATAAAGAAAGCTTGTGTTGATGGTTTATGCCTGCCAAATGTCTCGAGGGTTTTCCGGATGTAGTCATGATGTTCCCGACGATCCACGTGCAGCTTAAAGGGAACTCACTACCTATGGTCAACCACTGGCTATTCGGTCTTCCGTCTAATCTTTTGATAGAATCCCGTAGCTGAAGCATTGGACCGCGATGCGATCCTTGATGTACCGTTATGACCCCGCCGCTGCCATTAAGAAGCGCTGCGCGCGGTTCTCGAAAGGCCAATGAACGGACGGTGCGAGGCGCGCTGCTTGTTCATTGCCTGTTCCAATATCGCAGGTGTGGTGCTGTTTTGCTGGAATGACGCGGGCCAGATCGTAGACATGGTCAACGTGTACGAGGTTCTAGCGTTCCAGCCATGCACCGAGTGATAGTGATCGTATCTGGAGACTGTTTCCTACCTACGGAGATACTACGTAGTAGTGTTGAGATTGCCAAGATAATCGTGGGAAGTTATTTGGCAGCGTTTGTTACCCCTATTTCATATTCTAGTGCCTGTGCCAGATGAGGGTCCACCCTCTGCAAATTTTGCCCTGCAACCAACCAATTCGCTGGAGAAGCCTAACCACCACCCCACAAACCAAACAGTCATATATATAAATCTTCATTCCATTTAGTCATGACTAAACTACAGTCAGCAAACAAACGCAGGTAATCGGCGAAGATGCGAAGCCTTCCAGAGCAGGAAACTCGAGGAGTTTGACTTTTTTGAAAAGTAGTATATTTGGTGATCGTGGATTATATAGAGTATATATTTTATTAAGTCTACACTTACTCGAAAGTACCTGCCATACCAGCAAAAATAGTAGGCGTACGAAGTATTGAAAAGGAAACAAATCAATCCGTATCTATATTTACTGTTATGCCCGCATGCCTGAAGTGACCGGCTGCAATATGACCTTTGCTACAAGCTTCTACCGCCATGTGCAAATAGGCTTCAAAACTCATGTCTTCAGCCAGCTTGTAATGTCTTTTGAGCCAGGCCTTAAGCACTGAACAGAACTCTTCAATGGGGTTGAAGTCAGGGGAGTAGGGTGGCAGATATTGTAAGACCACACCGGCCTGACGGCATAGATCTTTGACTTCCTACTGATAGTTAGCGAGGCTCAGCTCGACGTCGACGTCACTCACCTGAGTGTGATGCACAGAAGCGTTGTCGAGAATCAACACCGATTTAGGCCCTGGAAAGCGACTGCATCTCGGAAGCACCTCGTTGGCCAGAAACCATTCAAAGCAAGCTTCAGAAATCTCTCCCTGATGTATATGTCTGGCCAGAATGCCGTCAGAGCAGTAGGCCAGTAGAATGCTCCATCTTTCGCTTCGTTTGACTCGTGACGATATGTCATAGGGAGCCCAGCCACGTTTACGATGCATCGTATGATCGTTGGCTGCACTCTCATCCAGAAACACGAGCATTTCGTGAGTGAACTGACTGACGTCGAGAAAGTATAAATTCCGACACTCCTGCGAGCGTATCAAGGCCTCCCGTTGAAGACATTTTCGATTAATTTTCATGACCTTTAGAGCGTTGGATAGAGTGGAAAGAGCGACGATGATGCTCCAGTCGTCGAAGAGGTAGTATAGCATCTCATCCTGATATGCCCATGGCTGACCTTCTAGGAAATGCCGAAGACCAATCCTGGCAGCAGGATGAATCAAGGGCGTCGGCCCCAGGGCACTCATTTTATTAGGAGGTGAGTGCTGACCCCATGTTTTTAATCTACCTCTGATCTTTCTGACAACTCTAGCACTGACCCCTTCCACGTCGGCAATGACCTTAGGCGACAGTCCCTGCTGTAGATGCACTGCTATCCGATCCTTATGGGTGGAGGCAAGAGGGGGAGGCATAGAGCTCTGGAATCGCGCTGGAATTGATCCTGCAACACGTTAGATTTACATGAAGGGGCCACCTTTGTATAACCTCATATTACATACCAAATGGAAGGAATTAAAGGTCTGTGAGGTGGTGGTTAGGCTTCTCCAGCGAATTGGTTGGTTGCAGGGCAAAATTTGCAGAGGGTGGACCTCGGTTTTGGAAATTCTAAAATCTGGCACAGGCACTATGAAATAGGGGTACTCGTACCAGCAGGCGCTAATAACATGCCGAGGCTACTTAGTTTACTCGACTTTTAGGTTTACAGATAAGATATAACTGATAACATATACGAAGTACGAAGAATAGAATATATGACCTTTCTGATAATATTATAATGAGAAATCTTTATTCAATAATTACATTATTCTAAATTAGCAATAATGTAAACTTTGTACCTTCAATAAGGCGACAATAAATCATAAAATGATTTTCTTCTTTAATAAAATAAAAATACATATAATCGTGACCATCACTATGCGACGCAAGGCTCTCTAGACTCTAGTTTATATTAATTAAATAATTAATCATTATTATTAATTTATTATACGAAAATTACAAAAAATCTTTGTACAAATAAAATATACAATATACAATATAGAGTATAGAGTATAGACAGACCTTGTTATTTATATAAAGAATAAAATAATAAAGCTAGTATTTGAATACTTTATAATTAATTAATTATGTAATTTAAGTCTTTGTTTCAATCTTTTAACTCTTTTCTTTATCTTTAATTCTTTTTTTCATCATGGATCTTTTCTTGAATTCTAGTAAAAGATACTTGAAATTAAATCACAATGAAATGTAAGTGATTAATAAAAATGAAAGGTTATTTAATACTTAGTTTCCATGAATTAGGGATTAATCTGCAGAGAATGAGCAAGCCATTCAGAGCATCATCATCATCTTCTGCGCGGTCGACATCTTCGAAAGATTCGGTCAAGACCTTCTCGACGCAAGGACACCACAAGGAGGCGCGGTCTGGGAGAGTGGCCGCCGTAAGTGATTCGTGATCATTGCCTTCAAAAGTTATTGCGACCGGCAAAACTGAGGCGAACTTCAGATTCTCATTCCAGAGCCTCTCAGATACGTCCCAAATTCTTCCTCTCCGCCAAAGATACAAGATTCTGCCAGAGATGCATCTCCTCCCGCTTCAAAGCTTTACAAGGTTGTAATCAATCGTCATAACCTTCAAAATGGGCAAATTATGTTTGTTTTGGGCACCCGATTTGGTGGTATCGTGACGCGAGGCTCACGGGAGGTTTCGCTGGACGAAATTGGCCAATTTGTCACTCATCAGGAGCTTCAGCGCTATGAAAATGAGCGTTTTAGGATAGAGCTTGAGGCGCAAAACGCAAAGAAGCGTTTAGGGAGGCCATCGCAATCCTCATATCTGTTCGCTGGTGACTTCAAGGCTTCATCAAGCCGCTCGCCTGAGCGCAATTCAGCATCATGGAAGAAGTCTCGCGGGAGACCCAGAAAAACAATGTTCTGTATCAGTTCTTCTGATAACGAACCTATCAAGCCAAAAGATGACCGGCCTAAGAAGATGCTAACCTTCTCTAAAGAGCTGTCAATTGATGAACTTGATCAACCAGTAACATCCGCTAAGGAACAGAGTCGGCCCATATCTAACACAATCACGGTTCAGATTCCCTTGAAAACTAAAATCCAGGTGGACGCGATACGCTCCAACATGCCATCTGCAATAGCACCCCCCACCAATGGCCACAGACGCCCTCCACCCTCACGTTCTTACGCTCCTGAACAAGACACTATCAAAGAAGCCATACAAACAGTCTCCAAGTGGAATCCTGATCTCACTCACAGCAACCCTACCTTACCTCCGATGTCACAACCATTGATCTTTGGTCCAAAACCGCTCCACAGGACCATAGCTCCAGACGTGTATTCTTCTCCAAGAAAACAAATTTCACTTTCAACAAAGGTCGCTGTCGGCTCATCTCAGCCGTCCATCATTAGCTCCGATTCCAGTAGTCTTAAGAGCTACGAATCCTGCTACGCTCCAAGCAAGCCTGACTTGCAGAGGTCTGAGAAGCAAACAGGTCAAGACATCCATAGGCAGAACATTCGCATACTCGAGAACAAGCCTGCAGAACATCATACATTATCTAACCCGCTAGAAGGTGGATCTCCCAATACAGACGTTGCAATTCCCACCGAAAACTTCGCCGAAGATTCGGATGACGAGCCTCTCAATCAAAACCTAGAGCCTCAATACGAAGATTTCTGTAAAGAAGTTTCAGAAGATGAAGTATCTCTCCTGCAACAGTTCCAGGCCTCAGTCCCTCCGTCTCGCAAGCTCTCGACCCCAAGTGCGCCAACACCTAGCCTTAGTCATCGCCCGGCCCCCTGGTTCCGGAAACATGATCCAGTTCAGATGTTAGAAAAACATGATCCACTTCAGATGTTAGGAAAACCATCATATCAAAACTACGATCAAGAAGATGTACGAACGAACAACGAAGATGATGCAGTTGCACTCCTACAGCAATTTCGGGCACCTATTCCTCTACCTTCAGCTTATACCAAAGTGTCTGCGCCAGCCCAGCTCCCTAGCCACAGCCACCGCTCCACGCCCTCGCCAAGGAAAACCCCAATTCTCCAGATATCGCCTCAGTGTCGGCGAAATGTAAGTATGACACCGCACTATCCGTCTCGCAGACCATTTGCCAGGACCCTTGGGCGGAAGGACAGGTGGGACAAAGGAAGCGGAAGGAAGCGAAAACGTGTAGGAAAGGTGGTGGTGAGTGAAAGGGGACGTGAGGAAAGCATGGAGTTATGAGCCATGGGAGAGATTGAGAGTTTCGATTTTCTTTACGTATTTCATGGGTGACGGAATATGGTTTACAATATCCTTTTTTTTTTTTTAGCTTGAGGGCTACCTCTGGATGAAGGTGGGCCATTTAGCTTTCGGGCAGAGGGCGAATATCTGTGTGGAAGGAGATAATGGCTTGGTCCATTTCACGACTTGGCGAGGTTTTTCCGTTGATACCTCGTTCAGATTACTTATAGTTGACTTAGGTATGATTTTTCCTGCTCGCACCAGTGAAAACAACATGCTAGTGAGACTTAGGCTTACAGCTTTCTTGAAACTGACCATTGAGACGGTCACAAAAATTTATCTATACATGGTGCCTCGGTTTGTGTCTTACGTGTTGGGACATGAGGAGCTAGTATTCAGGAAACGTCGGGTCAACCTCCTTCCTCCAAGCATGTAGGCCCCCTTTGATATCCCCTTTGACCATATGTGGCGCAGTCCACTCTCGAAATCTCTGTACTGCAAACTGCGAATCGTTCCCGAATCGACAGATGCAGTATATCGGCCGGGTCAGATTTTTTCCGCAACATTGTTCTAGCACGTCGGAAAAACTGTCGCGAGCCTTGGTAAGAGCGCTTCCTTCCACTGCGGCAACTATATCTGAAAACGGTATATTAACGCTGTCCTGTACATGGCAGATGTTGAATTGGACTTCTTCTCTCACGTCTATCAATAGAGGTTCGTCGCCAGATTCTTCTCGGGCCTTGCTATATTTCTTCGCGGATATACGATCGCGATTGTCGAGTATTTGCACTGGGGCCCTCACTCCGCAAAACGTCGCGTAATCCAAGGAGCCGAAGGTCAAGGACTCACGTGTGATTGACGCATTTTTTGAGCAAGAAGGACAATGCGCTCGCTTCCCACGTAATCTTACGCTTCGAAAGGGTGGGTTACCGAATGCGGAGTACAGTAGGAGCGACTGCTTTTCCTGGTTAGGAGGCTCTGGCTTCGCCGTTCTCATTGCAGCCATGTCAGCAGGCTTGACATTGGCGACGACAATCTTCACTGCCTCCACAGCCATCAAAACTCCCATCACGCCTACCACAGGTCCCAATATACCTCCCTCGCCACAGCTCAAAACACTCTCAGAGGGAGGCGGCGTGGGAAACACGCATCGGTAGCAGAAACCACTCTTGCCTTCTCCCTGTCCTACAGGCGGGCTGTTAAGAACCATGAGTTGGCCCTCCGTTCTAAGGGCAGAAGCTGACACCAGGGGTTTACCCGCTACCACTGCTGCATCTGAAATAAGGTAGCGGGACGAAGGTCGATCTGTGCAGTCGAGGATAAGGTCGTATTTGTCAAATATGTCTAGGGCGGTCGAGCATGTCAGATGAGCAGGATAGGGTATGTAGTGGACCTTCGGGTTTAGTCTGGTTAGTTAGATAGAATGAGCGCCTTGAATCGGAGGTACATACCGCCTAAGATGTTCAATAGCACTGTCCACCTTCAGCAGGCCTACCCTGTCCGTAGTATGCAGGATCTGACGATGCAAGTTTGAAACCTCAACCGTGTCGCCGTCAACGAGACCTAAGGTACCGATACCGGCACCGGCAAGGTAGGCAGCAGCAGGACACCCAAGGCCACCAACGCCGACAATTAAAACGGATGCACTCATGAGATTGAGCTGGCCTGCAGGTGGATATGAGTATGTAGTACCTATGCGGCACTTGATACAATTGCCCGACCTTGCAGTCCAATATCACGCATGATCATTTGCCTTCCATATCTCTGGTATTCTTCAGATTCAAGAGGCCAAGTCCATTCGCCGACGAAAACACCTGGGTCGTTCGGGACCTCAGCTGCTTTGGTTTCAAGTAGCTGCCTTTTGAGGTCCGCTAGCTCGGACTCCAGGGTATTAATTCGATGCCGCAAGGACGGAACTTTGTCGTTGTTACTCGACATCATGCTATCTACTTGCAGTAAGGGTGTATGTGCTAAAGTCTTCAATGATGAGTCGGGGACTGTGAAGGTAGGCGATAGGGCTGGCAACTTTAGGTAGATACACAGGGCTGGTCTAGCTCATCCCACTAAAATTCAAGGGTCATCATGATTGTATTCTGCTGTTCCGGTACACTTGCAACGACTCAAGGTATATCTGGACAGATATGGTAAGCTGCATTGCTATCCAATCGGTTTGCTTCTAACGTATGTAGGCTCCTACTACTGGCAAGCGGCTCTCCGTCGGTTCCTGTGTTTCCAATTCCAGCTCCACCGTCGTCAAAACGCTTCGAAGGGAGCACAAGGGAGATGGATTTTTCAGCAATACAAAGAAGGACAAGCGTACAATCAAACACTCGGCCCTCATTTCACGCATCGAAAAGTCAAAAGCGCCGTCCAACAAGAGGAGACGCCCATCGAAGAAGCTGGTTACCACCCTCCAATCTTTGGCTGATGCATTACCTGACACAACCAACGGTTCAGGTGGCGTTACCGTGGTAGGCGATGTAAAAATCAAGCATAAGAGCTTGAAAAGCCGACCTGGGGCCATGAAAAAGAAGGAGATATTGATCAATATGGAGAAAGAGAGATTCAATAAGAATTTAGCACAAATGGCAGCGTTACCGGCAGGCGGCCATACTATTACTAATGATAATGGAGTGGCGAAGGGTACAAGCAGTAGTAGTAATAGATGGGCGGCGTTGAGAGAATTCATTCAGCAAACCACAGAGCAGAGACTTGGCGCCAACCTAGGCGCCAACCTAGCGACTACAAACACTTGATCAATGTGTTGCATTTATCTTTCTATGAAAAACTTGAAATACTCCTGGTTTTGGTAAAGCAAGTTCTGGTCGTGTATTCTGTTTCAACCACAATTGCCGACTAGGGGCTAGACTTGCGATGTTGCTGACCGCTCAGCCATGTAGATCGGACATATGACGCTGAAAACCTCGCAGAACTTACCACAGGTGCGCCTTGTAAGAAATATGCAGTACGAACCAATCTCTTCAGTATGATGCCTCTTCTTGCTTTCTTACCAAATTAGGCTAATTTAGTATTGTTACGGTCTACTTATTACGCTGATGCTGCTAAGGTACAAGTTCTTGCCTTCGATCTTGAAATTTCCTAAGACGCTTGAGAAATGGTGCTAGAAAACCATGTGAAAACAACACATCAACAACCAAACCTGTGACCATGTACACACATCGCAAGCTTTGTCGGCGCATCAGGAAGGACAACTAAACAGCTGCCAATTTGCAGAGCAGAAATTGCATTATGCCCAACAAAGATATTGTGGCTACACCCCTTTGTGCAGCAGGAGCAATTCCAGCAGTTATCGCTTTGTACTACCAGAAAGGCTTTATAATTCTACCTCTTTGTTGGGCCAATTGTTGGAATCTGAACTTCTTTGTCGAAGTGATCGGAATCCAGCCCAGCTTACGTCTTCTAGGTATTTCTAATAACATTCGGTCTTCTTATCCCTTTCCCTTAGATCTTCAATTCGTCGCAACTACACTTTATCGCTCGCATTTGATATTATACACCAGCCCACACAGCCCACACAGATACCACATCTATATTATTGTCATAGAACCCATCAGGCATGGGTTTCTTCAAGTCTTTCTCTAATGCTATGCGCAAAACCGAGCGCGATATGTATTCAGACACCAGCGCCCTTATCACCTGCGAATCCGATGATTGCCCTATTCGAGGACCTCACAAACCAGGGCCCTACTACCACAATGGAAAGTCTTTAGATACGGAACATGAGACATGGGGAGAATCTAACCCCCCACCGTTCATTTGGAGAGCTCTTGAGAGATACACGAAGGGTCGTGCGACCCCTGCAGAGATTCATGCCGTTGTTACATTTCAAGAGCTTCACTCGCACGAGTGGCTAATGGGGTAATGGTAAAATAATAACGTTATAGGCGAAGAAGACAAGATGTATTGTTCTATACTATATGATATTACTTCCATGAACTCAATGTCTCATTTTTTGAGAGCTGTGCTGTGCTGGTTTCGCGGTATGGTACTTGTTGACAAAAGTATAGACGCGTAGAGGTTGAGACGCAAGTTTGCTCCTCGTAATATCTTATCAATTCTACACCTGGCTTTACACTACTAAGCTAATGCTCTATCAGCTACCTTCTATGTCTGCGAGGACGGCGACATAAACATATTGTCTGATAGTAAGTTATTGTCCAAAGCCATTCGATCATTGTTCCATTGCGAAACAAAGCATAAATTTGCTGATGAAGCTTTGATCCTCATCTTTCTACTCATTACAAAGCCGTAATACCAAAGACTGCCGGACACAACCTTCGAAACACAACCTTCGACATCACGAGACTAGTCTTCCGTAAGCCAGCCCCATCATCTGCGCTCTACGACCGACACATCTATTATGTGTCAACTCTGGAGCATCAATTATTCGTGTGGCCATAATGCCCGGTGGGAGTTTGAATACTGCTGCAACGTGTACGATGGCAAGCCATGCACCGGACAGGAACAATTGGCCCCAGAAGAGATCGAAGTGATCTGCGTAGTCTGCGCGACTGAACTTCGAGCGGAGGCTGAGAGAAGGGTCAAAGAGCAGGAAAGGGTTGAAGACCACGAAGGGACCAAAGATCGGGATTAGAACAGATGTGCCCTGCACACATAGCTAAGACAATTCTCCTCTCTGTTTCTTCACTTCTCTTGGCACGAAAACTTTCCACTGTGTAGAGTCGGCTTTGCTTGACTAATAAATAGTAGGACACCTCTTCCGGCTCAGAGCTAAATTTTGAGAGTCGAAAGAAACACATCAATCCATAAGCCGCGATTCAATAAATAAGACTCTTTAATACCTTGCAAGTATATAGTAGCTCATAAGCAGTCTTGGATGTTTGGTAAAGATCAGGTTTCATTGTCCGAACTTTAAACAACCTCATTATCGAGGTACAACCCTCAAAGTAAACATCTGTCGTACATATATGCTTCGCACCTTATCTCCCTATAATCATTCACTTTCCATCTCCAGAATTCCTCAAACATGGCAACCCCCACAACTGGCCCACAATATATGACCAGTCTGCCTACGATCAATACGACAGAGTTACCCGAAAGCCTGTACGATCAAGAATGTGCCATATGTTTGACGGCGTTCGAAGAAGGCATCCAGGACGCGGTGCAACTTCCATGTCGGCACGCCTTCAACCGGGTATGTCTCGCTGCATGGTTGTCTGAGAAGTCAGGCAAGAACACATGTCCAACCTGCCGCCACGTTTTGTTTGAGAAGCCTGATGACACAGTCGTTCTGAACATCTACAATGGTATTCACGAACGCATTGAATTCAGTCGCCGACTAAGTGATCCAATACCGACGCACTTTTGGCGAGAGGCGTTTTCCGAATTAACATCACTCAGTTGGTTCTGCCTTGGTGGACCGCTTTGCGACGATGATTCCCACAGTGAGCACGAGGAATGATCAGGGTTCAAGTCGTTGTGCATTTCCAAAGCTTTCCCGGACTCAGTGGCCAGTACACGCTTTGTGTATTTAGGACGGTGATTTGGATCTAGACAAGTATAAACAAGTGATGGAAATTCAGATTCATTATGCTAATTCAAATGCTGCTTTGTCTGATAGATATTATAAAATTAGTGCAAGTTCGGGAATCCCTTTCTTCTATATTCCATTGTTAACATCCCGATAGGTTTTTCGGAAATCGCATGTTTTCTCTTCCCTCATAAGTCATAAGTGTTCAGTCGCTATTACATCCAACTGCTTACAAAATCTATGAGAAGAAACAATGGCAGGTCTACAATCATCTACCTTAGGAACTACATCACACCATGAACGCAAGCAAACCACTGCTATACCTCTACCCATTGAAATACGCCTCAAGATTTACGCGTACCTTCTAAAATCTCGCAGGGTCCTCCGTAAAAAAGCGGAGCTTCGCACTGTCAAGTGTCTCCTCTTTACTCCCAGTACCGAGCTTCCAGATTCGGAGAGCATCCTCCACGATACTGCCATCCTTGGTACTTCGCGGACCACTTACACAGAAGCAGTCCAGATCTTCTACAATGAAAACTGTTTCCACCATAGTATACCTTCCGCCGGGGCGCCATCCAGCGCTCCATTTCATTTACATCTTCCCATGATGAGACACATCCGCGTCGAATATAATCTCAATACGGACCTAGGACCTCCACACACAGAGCCGCGTCATACCAATTCCCAAATCGACCGCGCCATCTCCCTTCAGCTAAAGGCAATCGCTGCTCATAGTCCCCTCATACGCACCTTTGGACTCAAGCTCATATCCGGTCCTATCAATGGTAGTGACCGACTTAAAGATGCTTTGACGGGAGTCACCCTCACAGGGCCGGCACTGGGCGACCTCGCTGCCAAAGTCCATGATCATCTAAGTATAAGCTCGATTGCTAACAAGTTCTGGGCAGACGAAGAGGGGACTGAGGCATTTCACGATATCCGTCTTGCGGTGGCTGCGGACGACTGCTGGGAAACTCAGGGCTTCCTGTTACCAGAGACTTTACCGAGGCGAGTTACCGAAACTTCTGGTGAAGTATGGCTTTGCAATATCGGGGAGCTCCGAAGAAGGGGTTGAAAGTATGCAATCTTTAAGAGGCGTTCAGCGATGTTTTGGAGTCCATTACTTCTCCTTATCTATAAATAACTCGAAATTAATTACTCTTCCAATACCTGCTAATCTGCTTACTATAACTTTTCCCGATTATACAAAACACAGCTTTAGCTGTGTTCATCTCGACAAGTCAGGAGATTGTATACCATGGTGAAGGCTGAGATCGAGTAGATAGAATGACAGATCTCTCATCACAGTGAATGAATCCTATTACCTAAGCCTATAAATTCCAAGCACATTCTTTTTGTTATAATTCCATCATGTTGTCTTCCTCAAATAGTCACTTCGATTAGTCTCATCAAAGCAGAGTAGTTTTTCGACTAACCTCTTTATCTGAAACAACTCGACAGAAACTAGGAGGAAACAAGGGAGAAAAAGAACGTTCAAGCGAGTCCATATCAAACATGTTAACATCTGACTGAGGGTAGGTAGAGGGGGATGTGAGAACTAATCTGGTCTTGGAAGAGTTATTAATCGCTGAAATAAGAAGATTCGGAGAGAAGATATCGCAGTCAGGAAGAACAAAAATCAGGTAAAGAACAGCAAACTAACAGTAAGAATTCGAACGGTACCCCAGATGTCTATATTTTTCTCCTACCAGGAAAATTCATCTTTCCGCCATTTCTGATTATACCCCTCGGCGTGACATTCGGTGAACCTCAACACTATGTCCTTCTCCTCCTCACTCGCCTTCCCCTTTTTCTGCTTCTCGTACACCGCCCAGATCTCAGGCGGTGGGTTACAAATCCCCCAAACATGGCCCCTTCCCGAAGGGACGCCGTCGTGTTGGTAAACCCCCTCGCAATGTGGGAAATCTATTGGGCAAGTTGGGCGTTTGCACATTGTGGCAGGGTGAAGGGCAGAGTAGATTAGAGACTGTGGGACGAAAGATGGGGGGAGGGCCTCCTGATACATGTTCTCAGTAAGGCCAGGGAAGTAGACAGAGTCCCGGTTGTTGGAACTGGAAGGCGGGGATGCAACTGCCCTTCTGGGTGGGGATGATGTTTTCCTAGGCGGGGTGGGGTGAGGTGGGGATCTTCCGCGGATGAGAGAGGCGCCCGGGGCTGTTTCTGTTGAGAAATCAGGAGGGAGAGACGACTGGTAATCAAACCCGGTGAGCCCATACCAGTAGACTGACTGTCGATTTCCAGCCTGTGTAGGTGGAGACCGGTTTCTCCTGGGTGGTGGTGGGATTTTTCGGGGTGGCGAAGGAGCTTTTCTTTGTGAAGCTGGAGCTTGCTGTGGGAGAGGGCGGTATTGGGTCGGCTGTGGTGGTATTGGACCACCGCGTGGGGGAGGTCGGTATATCGGTTGAGGGGCTGAGGGCCGACCCAGGTCTACCGGCCGTCGACCTTCTACCGGATATCGAACCTCTGGTCTCTGAGTTGAGGGTCGTGGGCGCCGTGCTTTTTCTGGTTTCCTTCTAGGCTTACTGCTGGAGGAACCCATTGTGATACCAAGTTAGTACTAGGAAGTGATGTGATGTTAAATGGCAATCTTGTGAACGCGAGTGATTGGTCGTAGGTGAGTGGCTGTCTGTCAGTGGTCAACGCTGACTGTTTAGGTATCGGAGTAATCTGGGAATCTTTGGAAAAATAGATAGAGAGTTGTGACTTGCATTATAACAGGGAGTGGTTCGCTGAATCGAGCTTGAAATGGCGTAGACTGAAATGCGAAAACAATAGGGCTTGTGTGAGAATAAAGAATGTCCCAAGGAGCACAATGGCAAAAGAGGAGACATAATGATTGGAAGTACAGGCTGCGATTGCATAAAAACCACACAAAGGAGCACAATAGTTAATGAGCGAAAAGGTGCATCACACAAATGCGATTCCCGGCAGAACGATCCAAACCCTGTCCCTGCAATATGGATTCAGAAACAATGTTATTGTTCGTTCAAACTTCAAGTCGGATACACGTTACTCTATAAAGAAGCTTATTATAGAGATACGGAAATCATCACAATGGAGTTAGTCAAACAAGGACCATCTTAGAAGAAAGAATCATCACAATGGAGCGAGTCAAACAAAGACCATCTTGAGAGAAAGAGAGACTTATCTTGTTTGTAGGCTAGTTCACGATGATATAAGAACTCATCGTCCCTCGTCCCAACGCTCGTTATATCTTCGTTCTCGACTAAAATTTTACCATCGACGACCTTTCGATCTCGAACAATCACATTTTGCCTCTCAACATGGATTCGCCCTATTCACATTCAGTCTTCTCCTTCAAGGCACCATGGTCATATAATTCCTACGAAAGATTTGGCGAGCCTTCTTATCCTGATCCATCCCCCTTAACCATTTGTAAAAACAGACTAATGGTTAAAGGTCTTCCTCCGTCAGCAAACGTGATGGAGCTAGAGGCTACCTTCGCACGATTTGGCCCAATAGTTCGCATTCGTATCCTGCACCATGAGGCTACTGAGCAACCGAAGGGTTCGGCAATCGTCCAGTACCCGTACGAGTCGGAGGATGTGGAAAAAGCAACGGTCAGCAGCCTTCAGTACGGAGATTATCCCCTTGAAGTCGGTTTTCTAAACCCGTCAACAGACCTAAGAACCAGCTCAACGTTCAGGGTCAACCATATCCCAGGATTCAAGGAACATGATCTCAGGCGACTCTTCGCGTTGCATGGCCCAATAGTTGGTGTGTACGTTCCTAAAGGCAAAAGCCGAGAGCTCTACCGATCGTACGTCACATTCAAGGATAAAGACGACGCAGAGATAGCATTTGCCAATATGAATGGCAAAAAGTGTGGAAGTGTGGTGCTTGAGTTGGAGTGGGCAAATTTTGCTGACTTCTGATATTTGCAGTACTGCAGACTCATAGCCTGAATTAGTAACGCCGATTAAGTCTTTCATGAATATACAGTCTGGATAGGAAACAAACCGTTATTCACCAATCTTGCCACCTCTCATTAAATCGTATCTCGAGGATCGACAGCTTAACATATTTGAACAGTTTAATGCCGCAATTCCCCACGTCCTGAGAAGCTGATATAAATAGGAAGAACCAAGCGTAGAGACCAGTTTGTAGAGAACTTGCCAACCGTTGTGCACAGAACAGACAAATGATAAAGTGCAGACCACCTTAATAAAGGACAAATCACGTAGGCAACGAAAAGAGCCATAGATTCGATTGACAAAATACAGTAAGTCCATAGTGCGGACAACAGTGTAAATCCGATGGATAAGCACTACGAATGCCAATGGATCAGATTCCTCATTCTTATGGAAGTTGTTTAAGAATGGCTCCGATCAAGAAGCCGCTGTGCTTCAGAGTCTCTGCTGAGGCAATCACAGGGTCAGAAAATGGGGGCCAGACCAGATATGGCATGATTGTGTTCCTTTCAGTCAGCGGCTGCTTTCGGTAGAACCTTCAGGCAATATAGGTGGGAGCGCTACCTTAATTGACAATAGACTTAGGGATCTATTTCGGATATACGGATGCAGAGGTAATTCTGTAAACGTTGGTGATAAGGTTGGATTGGAAGGGGGTGCAGCGTTGAATGTAGACCTGTAGGCTTGCAAGCCTGAACTGCCCCATTCTGTTGAAAGTCGCAAACAACCTTCGAGGAAGCAGATTATGGAAATCTTGGAGCGAAACTTCTTAACAACGGATAAATACATGTTCAGAGAATGTACAAACCCACGTCTACCACCTTCTAATCGTTTGCCTCAACATAACAAAACTACTCAGCCCTTGGGACTTCCCATTCCTATTGGAGGATTATAGACGATCTTTCTCGTTTTGACAGGCGACCACTTGTATCTCTTGACCCATATGCTAAGTGCAAGCAAAGCAGATGCGACCACAACAGTTGCCAGTCCCATTTTCTTTCTCGCATCCATCTCTGGCTCAGCGGCCCAGTTCAGAAACTCCACTACATCTTTTGCCATCTGCGAAGTAGTGGCGGGGGTTCCATCCTCATATTCGACTAGACCATCATAAAGCACACGAGCCATAGCAATGCCTAGATCACACATCAGCAATGCTCCTCATGAGCGCACAATCTAGACGTACCTGTTCCTGGGAAATAGGGATTGAAGTTCAACCCAGCGGGTACAGTAGCTCCCGGTGGGGTTTCCTCGGGATAACCCGTCAGTAAAGAGAAGATGTAATTGCAGCCGCCGTGCCTGGCCTTGACCATCAAACTAAGATCTGGAGGTAAAGCACCATTATTGGCCGCCCGAGCAGCCTCATCGTTCTTGTAGGGAGATGGAACATAGTCAGAGAGTTTCCCGGGTCGCTTCTCAATCTCGCCTTCGTCATTAGGCTCAGTGTCATATTCGTTTTCCTCAGCAATGACCTTCATCTCATCAACCGTGTGGGTATTGCCAACGAACTGCCGCCATGGTAATCGAGAAAGAGAGTGGCAGGACGAGCAAACTTCGCGATAAACTTGGAAACCTCGACGTAGGCTAAGTAGTGTAAGAGATTGTTCGGTAAATGAGGGACGAGCATGGGACGGTACGCTTGATGGTCGAAGGTCTTGGTGAACTTCTCGTGCTCCCATGGATATTTGGCAGGGTGTAACCTAGCAATCGTTCGACGTTAGTATATGGTCAATCAGATATCACGGACAAAGCCGAACCCTTCTTCCACTGGTGTCATAGCATAGACATTCCGACCAAAGAGGTGGTAGTACCACACGACAGAGCCCACGGTGGCGGCAGTGGCGGCGCACCCAGCGACAGTCAATCGGAAAGGGGACTGGACAGCTTCTATAGAGGCACCAGATGATGTTGAGGCAGCAGAACGCTGGAGAGACTGTGAGTCTGAATGAATCTTAAAGTAACACTGAGGGGGAAAACATACCGTCGCCGTCCGCCCGACTATGCTCCGGGCGTTACCAGCCGTACGCGCACTGCGCAAGACTGACCCGGCCAGCATGTTGGCCAGTGGATCAATGGGCAACAAAGGAGAGACGTTGATGGGGTACTGTTGGCGCGCAATCTATCGTGCAAGTGGGAGGATGTAGTGATGATTTGACGAAGTCAATCCATGAAATTGAGGCTCTACTTTCATTGCATATGATTGGCTACAGGGCAAGCTTTGCCGCATGGGGTTAGGCGGTCGGAAAGTGGAGCAGACGAATTTCCTCGGCGACCTGTCATACGGATACAACGGATTTTGACTCATGGCTCCGGAATTGATAGAGAGTAAATTTTGGAATACCATTGTGAACTTTCGTAAAATCGGCTGCTCGTAAATCAGAGGCAGCTTTGATATTCAAGATGGCTGTATTACCTGATGCGTTCCACTCCATTGAGAGAAGTCATACTGACTGGCGTAGTTCTACTCCGGCAACAAGAACGTGGGAAATCAAGAGAGCATTGAAGACTGGAGAAGTACTATTGTCGACTCAGTACGGTGCATGCAATGTCTAATACTGTCCAGTACGAGGGAATAATCCATTGACACCTCCCGATCTTCTTCAACATGAAGTCCCCCAAGTACGCTCCATCTCTTCCCGAACCACGCAAGCTTGGCTTATGGTTCTAGAGCGCCAAATCCAGAGAAACAGTCCTCATTGCCCGTAGAGAAGTGGTCTCGATCATCCGAGACACCGACCCGAGGCACCGACTCCTCGTTGTCATAGGTCCATGTTCAATCCATGATCCTGCCGCTGCTCTCGATTATGCCGACCGCCTCCTCCGTCTGAAATCGCTCTACGCCGATGATCTCCTAATCGTGATGCGATCCTACCTTGAGAAACCTCGAACAACTATAGGCTGGAAGGGCCTTATCAACGATCCAGATATAGACAATAGCTTCAAAATAAATAAGGGCTTGAGGACTAGCAGACAGCTCTTCTGCGACCTGACGGAGAAAGGGATGCCACTAGCGAGCGAGATGCTAGACACAATCTCTATACAGTTTCTAGCAGATCTGCTCAGTGCAGGAGCAGTGGGAGCGCGGACAACAGAAAGCCAGCTGCACCGAGAGCTGGCGTCTGGGCTTTCCTTTCCGGTTGGCTTCAAGAACGGCACAGACGGATCGCTGGATGTCGCGATTGATGCTATCGGGGCTGTTATGCACCCACATCACTTCCTGTCAGTTACGAAAACTGGGCTGGTTGCTATCGTGGGGACTACGGGAAACGAAGATTGTTTTGTGATTTTGAGAGGTGGGAAGAAGGGTACAAATTACGATCATGGCAGCATCTCGGAAGCGAAGGCGTCATTAGAGAAGAAGAGCCTGAGGACTAGGTTGATGGTAGATTGCAGTCACGGGAACTCTTTGAAAGATCACAGGAATCAACCAAAGGTGGCAAAGGTGCTAGCTGAGCAGATTAAGAAAGGAGAAGAGGCGATCATGGGTGTCATGATTGAGAGCCATATCAATGAAGGTAAGATTCCGTGATATGCGCGGAAGTGGACCGATTGACTAAACCACTGCAGGCAGCCAAAAGGTTCCAAAAGAAGGTAAAGCAGGTTTAAAATATGGCGTGAGTATTACAGATGCTTGTATAGGCTGGGAAGATACGGAATCTGTTCTTGAAGTGTTGGCGCACGCTGTACGCAAACGGCGCGAGCTTCCTGGTGCCAACGGCCACGCAGAAATCAATGGGCATGCGTAACAATCTTCCTCCAAGTCCCCAATCGAACGGACTGCATAGCGGGAGCCGGGAAAAGAATGCTTAAATGCTTGACGTAGACCAATGACATTTTCAAATACCCATCATACATCAAATTCAAGCATGTTTCGAAGTCTTACAGCCGTATATTTCTTACACTCCTTTTTCGGATTTCTTTATGTTCAATCTCTGGAAGAGACCAGTGAGCCCACACCGTAAGCAAGCCTGCGCAATGAGGCGACCAGCTCATCAAAGCCACACAGGTACTTGGGTCCACCTGCTCGTGTGCACGTACAGTCCACTACGATGTTCAGACACTCGTAAGATTAGTTATCCGGATGTCAAGGATGGGAGAGTCATTCAAGGACAAATCTAGAGACATCAAATCAAGGACAATCTTCCCCTACCCATGCGAGGCGGAGCATGCCGCAGATCCTATCAACAATCTGCTTCACAGTCAATGCCAATACTATGAGGCCCCTCCCCGCGCTCATCACGTGGACCCGCTGCCAATGACCTAAGTGCCACGGAGCAAACGTCGGGCGCGTAGGCCAAAGCACATGAGGGAAGAATAACGTTGGTCATGGACCAAGGCCTGTGCCTTGGCTAATGGTAAACGAACAAGGCTATCGGACATGGTTCGAGACATCGCTTCAAGGAACTTCAAGGTTAGCTATGATATAGTCATTGGGAAGATCAAAAACGAAACGCAAGGCAGGTGGGCTTGGAAGTCTCTGCTTGACCAGTAGAAGAGCACTCTTATCTCAGTACTGCGGTCTCCCTCAGGTTCTAATGGCGACCGATGCTTTTAGCATTTCGAGATTTCTGATGTGATATTTCGTTATTCATTGGTCATTCACTGCAAATTTCTTCAATGATCGTACCTTAAGTTTGACTGCCTCTATGTAGCTGACTCCCTTGTCAGATTGGAGCTAGCTATGACTCTCTGGCGGAGCTTCACCTGCATCTTGTATTCATAAAAAGCGCCATTGATCCTCCTCGCTCTTCCTTTCCATCGACGTGGAACTAGCTAGGTGATAGCTATCATCAACTCAACAGAAGCTATACATCTCTCGGTACTCAATACCAAACCGCTATCTATACCTTTCTAAAATTGACAATTTCCGTCACCGTCAGGCAAGCCGAAATTTCATCAGATCCATCAACGGCTCACTCAAGACTCTCAACTCCAACCCCGTTCGAAGTTGAAGAAGCAGCAACTCATACAGCCGCCAAGATACCGAAAATTAATCCACTAGCACAAATTGTACAACATGGTGTTCGGCGGTAAATTCCTCACCAATCTGGTTGGCTTCCGCGAGCACAACCGACGATACGAGGCAGGACTTAACCCGTGGCGTGAAGATCGTAAGTATTACAAGGACTACGAGGACCACGGTGGCTACAACCCCTACAACGATCCCTACGACCTCCCCCGCCCGCAATATTGGCCGAACCAAGGGCGAGGCCGCGGAAACGGCGGCGGACGACGTGACCCTCGCCGCGACGATCTGCCCGAGGGCCCCATACTCCCAGGTCCTGGGTATCGGAAACCAAGACGCGGAGAGAAAGAGGACCGCAACTTCCTTGATCCGAACAACCCTGAAGGGTCCCCGTACTACAAGAACAATCCCGGACTGCTCGAGAGAGAACGAGCTGCGGGATTCTTGCCTCAAAGGAATGGTCGTGGGGGTGCGAGAAATAGACACGGTGGTCCGGGGCATGCAGGGTTTCCTAGGGATAGGGGCCGAGACGGGCGGAGGAGTCGCGGCATGGATGGTGGCAGAGACCCTTTTGATGGACTTCCGGGCGGAAATGGAAGTCGACATCGCAGTATGGGTGGTGGCAGCGGTCGTAGTCACGGTAGTGGCAATGACAGTCGGTATGGCCCAGGAGGCGGGAGAATGAAGGGAGCGCCTAGTCTGGCCTCTGGAGTTCCATATTAAGGTTTTGATAAGGGTCTTAGGAGGGTACTTAGTGTGGGGGACCTTGGATGCATGCTTGCGAGTGATTTCAGCGAGGGAATGCTTTTGTGGGATGTGGTATTTTGAAAGGGATTGGGCGGGTCGGCTCGTGGGTCGGGTCGCAAATAGGCATGCGGGTTTAGGAGAGATTAAAAACATAAATAACAGACCTTCACATGCGATACCGAGAATGTAACAGAGAAGAATTTTCTCAACATTCGGCATTCACTGTTTTGAGGTTTTGACACGCACAGGCAACTTGTGCTATGGATTTTGCGATCTTCGCGATCCCCTTCGCATTCTATCTTGCGTTGCTGTCTCGTGGATCAAGCTCCATGAGGGAATAGCAGTCAAAGGCAGGAGTAGCGAACTTTGGCTCTGGGAATGCACACATTGGAAAACCATAGTTTCAAATGTATAAATCCAAGCTCAATGACTAGCTAGTGCTCGTTCCATTTTCCACCGGCCCTGGGCCATTCAAAAGATTCGCAGCCGGAGTTACCGTTTCCGTTGCGTTTGATCCTGCACTAATATTCGGCGGGCCCTTGAGGAGTTCAATGGCCAGATTACCATGCCGGCCTGCAAAACAATATAAAGATGAGGAATATGTTCTACCTCACTTCTAGCGATTCCTAAGGAGCACTTACCGAGATCTTCTGCGATTCCTGCATGTTCTGTCCTCACGCACATTGTATAGACTGCCGTTGCAGCAGCCCACTGTTTCCAAATCAGCAATTGCATTCTTTGTGGATAAGAGACAAGGAAGTACTGTCAGACTTACGAGTTCATACCACATGGCTGTGTCGGGTCTAGCGCCGCTGATGACGGCAGTGCAGTCTCCGGTTCCTGAAGACAGAACTTATTAGCTGAGCAAACGACGTTGCTTCTGGGATGGTGCTCAATCGTACTTGACGTTATAGTGTATGAAAGTTCTACAGCAACATCTGGAGTCCCTGTGGGCCCGAAAAGAAGAGGCTGCTTAGTGGCAAGCATTTCCTTCAAAAGTAGGGTGCACGATAGCCAGTGAGGTATCAATGCCGGGGCATCACAGCGAATGTTTGGCTTATAACCGCCTAAAATCACGCCCATGTCTCCTCCAGACCCTGGAGGAGATGAGTTGGGTAACAGAGTAGTTCATGGAAGTGAATCGTGGGTTACCTATCCCAGTGATGAGTCCGCCTGTAGATGGGTTTCCTCCTGCGCATCGTTCCATAAGAAATACTACCGCCTTACGGACGTCTAGCCAAGTCAGAGTGGCTTGAGTAACACCTCGACGAAGGATAGGTTCAATGTAGCAGGTTGCATCCGCTGTTTGCCGTCAACGGAGAAGATTGCTTCTTGATCGGTAGCCCAAGAGGGGTACATCGCTTCTAACTTACGGCTCATAAATCTGTAAGGAAGGCTAACCTCAAATCTCCCCATACCTCGCTTCCCAAACAAGGTTTCATGTTCGGTGGGTGGAATGATGTCAAGAGCAATATCGCAACTTATGACATCCACATTGCGGCCGAACCGGTCGCCATCACACGCCGCTGTAGGACGGGGGGCCAGCAAATTACTGTTGTTTTTTGAGATCGTGGACCAGGATGAGTTTGATGGAACGGTAGGTGTAGCAGCTCGGCCATAAAATTCCTGGTATGAATCAATCGCGAGCGACGATGTAATGCCAACAAAGATGGAAGATCCGACTATAAAATTAAAGCGCATATCGTAGCAACTGACCAAGGCAGGTGCAGCGACCGGTTGTCTGGAAAGAAACGTGATAATAATATAAAGCCAGCGGAGGAATAACGTGCGAGTAGTTGTTGGGCGCGGCTTATTTTTCAATCCAAGTCAGTAGTCCCACTGGAGCGTTGCGCCAAAGTCGGATGATTTGAAACAAGCAGAAGCGTAAGTCGACGAGTTCTGACGCTAATGAAAAGAAAAGTGATACTATGATAAGGAATGGCTGTTGAGGCACACACGTTTGCTCTGAAGAGAATGTTCTCCATAATCCGTCCACGGCGATTATCTAAGCCACATTGCTATATACTCACTTTTCATGGTTCAGAAATATGATTGGTACTCATACGTATCTCTTCCATGTCTTACTCCTAGGCGACATCGCTCTGTTAGGTCTCCGTTTCGGGCGCCAATATCGACACGATATTTCCGCTCCTTTAAGCTAGTTGGAATTGACTATGACATCAATCAACATCAACGCGGTAAGGACTTCTACCATTTGCCGGGGTACACAATGGGAAAAAAACCGCCCAACAGGATGTCAGAGCCCACGTGTTAAGATATTGTTCTACTTCTCTGGAACCCAGCATGAGGGCTCCCCCCTCACTCATTCAGTGTATCCGGATTCGCCAGCGTCCAGCTCGACCTGAAGCATCCCATGGATTCCTGAAGATCAAATTAATCATCAAGCAATTTCCAGTCTACTCGTAAGTAACATAGAAGGCTCACCAATTACCATTGCAAAGCCACTTTGCCGCCCCCTGACGCACATCGCGTTTACGGCCGCCAAGGCGGAATATATATCAAACCAAGATGTCATTACTATGACCGAATTGCTGTTTTTGATACGTGCGGTACATTGGGCTGTAGGCTTAAGGTCAGTCATAGACAGGAATACCACAGATAGTCCTGTGGCCGGTGTCTTACGTTCGGTAATCGTATACGGAGTCCTCACGGTCACAGTGGGATTAACTGGGTCTCCAAAAACTGTCGCTCTAGTTGAGACGTCCATCTTGTTTAAGAGTGTGTTGCAGTCGCCGAGATGCGGATATCCAGATATCGAATCGACACATTGTACCCTAGGTTCATAGGTGGTCAACGACACAACAAGATTGTTGTCCCCCCCTTCAAAGTCAGCTCCTAGTAACTAAATCTGGCTTTGTATCCCATGACAAGGCTTACCAATATCAGTGGCGAAGCCCCCTTGCGATGGAGAACCTGCTGCGCAAGTGTTGACGAGAACGTAAGCTGCGGTGTAAAGTTGAACGCCATATGTGTGGGCGTATGGTGCAGACGGTTTCAGAGAGAGATCTATGGCACACAGCCCGTCCGCTGAAAATGGTCAGTCGGATAAAGGATATTTATGAACTTCATGTATTGCATCAGACTTTAGTGACATACAGCTGAGGTACCTATCAGGAACGTTGATATCCCATGTGCCGCTTCCACGGTTTCCAAAGCTGATTGTCTCTGTCCCACTAACGCTGGGTAGATAGAAAAGTGCGTTTAGACAACTGGCGAGTTGGAGGTTGGCACCACGTTTCGGTCCTTGACAGTAAATTGGTGGTACATTATTGGCTGACGTATTGAGCGACGAGACAGAATGATTTAGAGGCAGCGGAAGTCCCACAGGTGAGGCTGTTGTGATCAGTGGTAGTTTCAGCATAAATACCAAAGCTGGAAAAGCGAGGAGGAATATGCTGATTGTAGGAACAAAATGCATGGCCGGGTTTAGTGATCTGCACGCCCCGTCAAATGTTGATCGTAGAAGGGAGTAACATCTGCAGGATGGCGATATTCATATATGCACTGCTCCAAGCAGTTCGCCAATGCTTAGATGAGTCCAAAATTAGAAACCACAGTGCGCCTAGACATTGGAGAAGCGACGATATTCGCCGCCTGTAAATCGTACATTGCATAGGGTATGACCGTATAGATGGGAGTACTGGTGGATTAGATGTCGAGTTATATACTACCAGGCCTAGAGTATGATGAATAACATACACCTTGGCCGGCAAATTTTTCCAACCTGTCAAAGTTCATGAAGCATATGAATGATTCGGGTTCTGGACAATGCTCTGATCAAGCTGCGTTGGACTTGTAACGTTGACCTTCATGGCCGTGAGAATGTGGGCGTAGGCATGGATTCCGTTATCCCATGTATGGGGGTAGAACGTGGTAGTGGGGGTATGAAACGGGCGGCAATGAAGGTAATACATCAGGTAGTAAGCAATATATCCGCAAAGCTACCCAAAATCTAAATATCCTACTATAAAGGGTCGTGTGACTGATTTATTCTTCTTAATTCCTATAGCTTGATAACTTGCATACAATGGAGGGTGGCGATGATCTGATTTCGCTCAGCGTATGTCCCTGTATACGTGTTCGACAATCTCTTGGGGGTAAGCTCTTTCAAGACAACTGTAGTAATAGTGATATCGACAAAAAAAGCCTCTCATCGTGCTAAACACGGGGATAGGGTACAGCTATTTTTAGCTAACATTGTTGTAGGCCTGATCGAAAGCTGTAGGCGTTGTAGCATACTTCAGCTACTCTAGCTAGCACGTTTGGTAGGAAATCCCGCGCCCAGGTCGTGGGAGCCTTCTAACTCCTTATCAGATGGGTCCATCATGTTTGAGCGCTTCGTGCATTGCATTAGTGGCGTCTAAGATGAAGCGAAGATCTCCCAGGAGTGGTCCTGGCTGAGAAGTCACATAACCGTTATATAGCATTTGAAAATCGGCGTGATTGGAGATTTGACTAGAGCTATCATCATCCGTTGGGCTTTTATGAATTGGTATCAACTTGATGTGGGCGTAATCAATCTCAAACCCCTCGAATATAAAACCACATTGCGAGACATTAAAAGTCTGGGTAAGTATCTTCATGCAAGTATGGGCCGCGCAGAGCATATTTGAGTAATCTTGATTACCCAGCAAGAAAATATCGCTACTAAGATGTTTCCTGGGGACCAGTACTGTATATCCTGGAGTATTGGCAAACGGCGTCAGGAACGCCACATTCGAAACATCTTCCCACACTTTCCAACTCGGAAGTTCCCCACGGATTATTCGAGCGAACAAGTTCTGATCTGACTCAGGACCCAGGAAGGTTAAACTTAGTGGCTCGGTCAGACCAGACACAGCTGTGATGATCTCTCGCGTGGCGTCCAGATCGGCGTCAGATAGCTTTGGGCCTTTTTTGGAAGAAATGAAGCCAGGGAAAGTCGCGTGGTACTCGACGGTCTCGTGTGTGACAGGCTTCCACTTTTCACCAAGGCCATGGAGAGGAATAAGGGATATGCGGGTGGCACCATCAAAGACCAAGGCGCAGCGACGGGCATTGCTCACAGCAGATAGTACAATAGACAACCGACGAACTTTAAGCATTATACCAATGAACGATGAAGTTTCTCTTGCCCTAAATGGGGTAGTGTCACGTATGTCGACGACAGCATGGTACGGAGTGATTGGAGCTCGGGTAAATCCTGCAGTGAGATGTTCATCGCTATAGAAGAGGTGCGGAGCAACGAGGTGGACGGCTTCTGATGCCATTGAAAAATAGTATTAGTCGAAGAAGGTCGGGAACCCCCTATGAGCACACCGATAGCTGTGCGGTAAATGCTATGTTTGAAGGTGGGCACAATGTTCGGGTACAATTTCGTCCGCAGAGGATTTGGGGTGGCGGTGTGCGAGCCTATTCGGTGGTTGAAAACCTCAAAACTTCGATAGATCAAACGATCAAACGTTGATGATGTCGAATAGTCGGATCAAAGACATAGAGCAACAGTTCTGGTAGGCATTGTTTCGGAGTACAGTTCTGATTTGTAGAAGTCAGCACGAGTCTGATTACAGGTAGGATCAAGGACGGTGGCGAGGAGCGTGATTTGCCTCAGTATTACTGAGGGTAGGTAGGTATCTCAGACGTGCTAGGGCTAAGCCCCTTCGGGTTAAGTATGGTAGCTAACCCAGATGGGCTTAGCCGCAGCCGCTTAGCCGCAGGGGTCTAGCGTAGCTACCCCGAAGGGGCTTAGTTGCGTTTACACGTCTGAGGTCTGAGGCAATAAAGAACAGACCTTCAATTCTTTCGCAATTTTCCCAATGAAGCGACAATTAAGTCGTATCAGGTCGTCGATGGTTACGAGGTGAAGGACTCCAGATCGCGTACTACCCTCTGCGCGTCTCCTCTGCTTCTTGTTTGGTGTCGAGTCTCTTGAACGATTGCTCTGACCTTGCACAGCCTTGAAGTCACGCCACATCAAGACAAATTCTAACTTATAGATTTTCCTAGACCTATCCCATACCTCTGACCGTATCAGCCATCAAGGTTCTGTCATTGACTTACAAGGCATCCAATTCATTGCCTCCAAGTCCATACGTTCCACACATGCCTGCCGATCCATTAGGTACATTGTTTTCTTTCGTGATTGTACGGATCATGATTCCTCATCTGAGACTGTCATGTTTACCATTTCTTTGCCTGGTCATATACTGGGTTCAGATCAAAGATGAAGGTCTTTCAGTTACCTGTATCCCTCCGTGACGTCGTCGACTTAGCTATGGTATGAGGTAGCTTCAGCTTCGACAGACTCTGTACTGTGCTATCCTGGATGGGAAATCGGCTCCGCAACGTAAAAATTGCAAATACGTGCCGAACGGGAGTTGGCTATATTGTGTTGACCGGAATTCTTTGGTAGTAAACGGGAAGGTATGTCTAAGGGATCACAGCTCGCAGTTTCAAGGCATCCCGTTCGTTCGGGCTCCGTGCTTTAATTAAAGACTGAGTGTACCGATATCGTATTTAAAGAACACTGCTATGAGCTTTTACCAGACACATAGGTTACTTGTTCAGTGTTATATTCTATTGATGAGCCTTTCAGGCTTTTCTAATCCTTAATGTGTGAGACTTTAAGAAACACTATAGAATTGATGAAAATTGGTTTCAATCAAAGAGTGAAATACGAGACGGGATGACAGGATTGCATTGGCAGCTATTCGAGTATGTATGTCTTCAAAAATCATCTTCACAGAATTCGTTCCCATCAGTGACCCTAATATCAAATCCCTATATTGCTGGCTCAATCCTATCAGTGCGTGTTTGTATCCTTGACTGAGTCTACTATAAGTTTCAATTGTTCAGCATGTATGTAATCAGAAGATCGATGCTTACAGCGGCATCTCTTTTAAGCCTATCTCGATCTATACTTGCAGCTGCATTGCCGGTTGAGAGTTCAACACCGACCGTGGCCCCAAAATACCCTTTGGATAGGAGTAGACAAACGCAGATGATGGTGGGAATCCGGACGATGGGGCAGGTTCAATTCGTTCCGGTAAGCATAATGGAACCGATTTACTATGAAGCAATCAACGCTCGCAGCTTGTAAATTTCGAACCTGCCTGCTAGTAAAGCAACGTGGTATGGAGTAGACCCTGGCTCAAGTGATGCCGCGGCTACCTTCACCACCGAGTTAGGAACGCTGCCAACTGATAGTATATTACCGTCAAATATACTGACCAAGGCTCTACATGGAACGTGGATCACATCGTTGAGCTCTAAATCATCGTGGCTATGTTCAGTTTACCTAGACTGACGGTATCTGCTACATCAATAGCGGCTGACGCCTGAGTCGTGGCATCAAACGCAGCCAATACCGCTGGGACTGCTTGCAATGCGATAACTAGTGCCATCACTACAACCGACAATTTGCGTGGCATCTCAGCTTCTCTCAACAGCTTCCAAGGAAAGGCTTTTTCGTGCTTTATGCTAAACACCAACTGCCCGACTTCGGGGACAGGGGCCTCATTCTTCAAATACTTCGGCCAGCACTACGGCAACACCTTCTTGTCAACCAGGCTACTTCGCAGAGTGTTGTTATTCAAGCGATTACGAATACGCTACAGACCATCGCAATAATGAGCCAAGTATGAATACGTACTTCACCAGCTTCGCCAGCAATGCCTACTAGGGCGCGTACAGTTACATGGGCACATGGACGGGCAAATTTTACCCTCGAGCTCGTCAGGAGTAGAAACTCTGTATAGCTACCGCGGTCTTCTTTACACTCTAAATGCTCCGGCCATCACTACGGAGATATCTGTGTTAGCGTTTCGATCCGTTGGACCAATTATGTCTTTGTTGCACGCTGTTTCTGCATCCAATGTCTGCGAATAAACATACTTAGATCTTAGCCATCGCGAATATATAATGCCTGTCTTCTATCATGATCGACTCTTATGTGTTTTGATATTACAGGCAATCAAGTCTCGAATCTGTAACAGAATTCAGGTCTACGGGATCAGCATAGGATTCATCAAGTACTGTAACCCAGTATCTAACAAGAATCAGTGAGAAAGTTCAATAGGTACCCAGGGTAGATCTAAAAATAGAACATCTCGTTCGGACCGAACGTAAGGTATCTTAGGCGTGCCACCATCTGACCTCGTCTGCCTATATTCGTAATTCGGAATGGAGCATCTCATGGCAGAGGAAGAAGTTTTGTTACACAAACATAGCATTACTGAAGTTCCTTGGCTTGGATTTGATCATGATGTTCAAGAACATGCGCTTGTTGACTTTGCAGAGTATCCCCTACGGCGTGGCTGGTCGAAAGATCAGATTATAGCCCTCAAACATGGTGACGCATTGGCATTCGACGATGCCTCTTGTCTTGCTATGTTGCAAAGCTGGCTTGTATTTGGCTTCTTGGAGGGAATTTACAAGCGACGATTTTCTTCTTCCCAGTATGTGGTTGACACGGCGTCCGGCCGTGTAGTCGACACGACTCAGCTGAGACAGTTCTTTGATAAGTGGCATGGTTTGCTGCAGCAAGAAAGTTCTGAAAGTATGCTATCATACTGGCGGTACTCAACAATACGGCTATATGAGTTACACTCTTGGTATGCGGCCTTGGAAAAGCACTGCACCCAGGGAATCTTTCCGACAGCCTTCGATACAGCTGAATATCATTCCATCATGCGGTTAGTAGTCTTGATCGCAGATTCAATCTACTATAATAAAACCTCCGTGGCTTCCCGTTTAATACAAATACGATCGGGCTTGAATTGGCACCACACTGAAGTGAATGGCGCTGCCCTCAGAACAAGACTTATACAGAAAGGGTGGTGTCCCTCCCTTCATGGTCTATTCATGACTTATGGGCTGGCATTTACAGAGTATGCAAGCCTCCTGGACGCAACCGATGGAAATGTTGAACGCCACAATAGGTGTGCGGATGATGCAAAGTGTCTTGGTGTCAATTATTTGGGTACCGGAGCGGGACCAAAACATATAGCTAACGAATGCCACTGCCAAATTATCAGACCTTCTTCTAGTCAGATGAATGGCATCATATCAAATAACAAGATTCCTCTCATCGACTTGGGCTCGCTCTCGCCACTGATGTCCGACTGTCCAGTCGTGGAGTGGGACCAACAGCAAAATTTTATAGCTTTCTCTCATGTTTGGGTTGATGGATTAAGTAGCGAATCGGAGATAGGGTTACCTCTTTGCCAGCTCCGCAACCTTCAAAATGTACTTTTTCAAGTAGGACCAAGCTCTCTCATCTGGGTTGACGCTTTATGTATTCCTCACGAGCCGACAATCAGAAACCTTGCCATTGACATGATGGCGGAAGTTTACAAGCGATCGACTGCCATCATTATACTCGACGCTGGTCTACGATCTCGGCCACTTGGCAAGTTCTCTACGGCAGAGCTAGCTGTCCGCCTCCTTACGTGCAATTGGATGCAGCGTCTATGGACCCTACCAGAAATTCTGTTCTCTCAGAGAGCATTTGTAGCTTTCCAAGATGGCGTAATTGATCTCAATATATTGAGGAGCAGACTTAGGCAGATGGCGAGATTTCCAATCGAGTGCGTGGGGTTTTGTACTTTACTTAGGTTTGTTCATGAGGATGGTACAGAAGGTTTAAAGATAGGTGAGGTCCAGCGACTGCTCGCATCTCGGAACAGTAGTAGGCCAGACGATGAGACTCTTGCAATTGCCCCTTTACTTGATCTCAGCGCCGCAAACTTGATCGGTTACGAGGGTCAAGACCGAATGGTTCAATTCTGGCGACAACTCCGCGAAGTACCGAGAGTTGTTGTTCTACTTGTATGCCCTCGATTGGACGTACCAGGGTTTACATGGGCTCCGCAGTCGCTCATTTCCACCTCAGGGAATGTTCCAATGAACCAAGAATACGGAAGTGCTACTGTGACTCAATTAGGCCTTCGAGGGACTTTCTTCATTTACGAATTGAAAACTCGAAGAATTCTAGGAAATGCAGCTTCGTTCATCATAGATCCCAAAGCTCAACATTTCATAGCATTCAGACCACTTAAGCACAAATTCGACCGGGCTCAAACCTACCCTTACCCTTGTGACGGGATCGTGTTGCTTGAGGAAAGCAGGAACGCACTGAAGCGTTCTGCCATTACCGTCATAACAGATCCTGCTCTAGGCTCAAGCATCGTTCGGTACAAACACGGACGGCAGATTGTTCTGGATTTCAGTCCCCTTCCAGTATCTCAAGAGCTGTCAGCAAATTTTTCATCGATTGGGAAATATCAAGAACTTACCATTTCTTGAATATATGATAGCCACATAACCTCGATCGGCAAGAATTATCCACATTCATTCGTGGTAGTCTATGCGTGGTGTATATGCTAGAAGCTTCCCACTGACGCCGCAAAAAAGCCCCACACGACTAAGACGATCGCCAGAACAAGAGAAAATTGAGGAGAGTGATTCGATGCAATTTTCGTGTTTGGCTTGAAATGTAGGACCAAGAAGCAACAACGCCCGCTGCTTCCCCTTGTTCGTACTGTTTCTTCAATCCGAATTGGGACCTTTCGAAAGAGCAACCTGGATGGATAGTTTCCTAATACAACTACAAGTAAATTGGCCGATGTAGTCAATCTCGATAATGCTGCCCCCGCAAAGAAGCTCCTTGAAACAGTCGGTCTGGTACTCTTTCCAGGCATGCTCTATGCCTCAATATCTTACATTCCGATCACCGGTCGAGAGATGACCGTAGGTACGTTATTCGAGTTTCTCGACGGCCGAGGAATTGACAAGACTACCATTCCATGATCTACGAGATCTTTACTATCGAGCGGAAAGCGAAGCAATTACGCGACTCATGATTTATACCGCAAAACGGAGCGATCCTTAGACTAGTACTAATAAGTTCATTGACCGTTGTACTTCCAGCTGTCCAAAGTACGAAAATCTGGAGACGTTGGCATTAAAGTATGGTGACAACACCGACTAGTCTCCGGCTGCGCTGGTTTCCTTTGCTGGAAAATGCCTAATCTACGCCACCGTGAAATTAGACTGGAGATGATCCAACAATCAATTCAACCATCGAAGATTCCTATATTGAACGCATCGAAATTCTTCTCTCACGTCTCAAGTATCTCTGGCTCGGAATCGCGGCGCCCTTACTGTCCAGGTCTTTTTCTCCTTGCCCAAAATCCTAGAGAGCTCGCCTTTGACGTCCAACGATTACACGATAAGAAGCAATAGCATTTTCCTCGTCTGCGTCTTATAGCTCCCGGCATCGAAGACTTGACCGAGAACATGGCTGTGCATACGATGGATGCTCTTCTTTACCATGACACTCATCAGCTTGGGTCTTTCTTTAAGCCTTAGAATGCCCAGCGCGATTATGATACCACCAAGATACTGAATGCAAGGTCAATCTCGTTCCTAGCAACAACTCGAAGCCTCGTTGACAGCAAATCTAGAGCCGAAACGAGGCTTGTTTCACTACAGGGCTCTATAGCGTGTTGATTGAGCTTGGTTGACAGATATCGTGATTAGATTTTACTTAGCTCTAACGGGTACAACTTTTATCTATCAATCGTGCTGTTACTACAGACACAAAGACCGACGGAGACCTATGTCATTTCACTTTTCTAGATCCTTTATGCTGCATGTGACGCTACTCGATGATGAGCAATGTTCTGTTCATGTAAATCAGAAGTGAAATCCTTCGAATAAGGGACCTTGGTCGGTTCATCTACACAGGCAGCAATCTATGATCATCTGGTTTGTATGGAAGAGCCAATAAATGTGATAGTCGAGCTAGCCAATCCACGGTCATCTTGAAAGGCAGATATTCTACGGCAAACACAGCACCATCTCCTACTTCGAATCATTCAAGATCCAACGCCTCCAAAGGGCCGTCTGAAAGGCCCAATGTCCAGACCATAATACTAAGCACATGCACGTTAGATAACGTCTGTTCTTCTATCTATCTCTCTGTTTCAACCCCAATCAGAGGATACTTTCGCTTATCCATTCTATCAATCAACACGTTCACCTCCGCCATCTCCTCCACCATCTTGATGTCCGGAACCATAGTTTCGAACCTTCAAAACCCCAATAGTGAACGCAAAGAGCCTTCCACTAGGCGTCCCGAAATCCCTTGTTTTCACCTCCCTCCCACGGTGGCCTCTAGACTCACACATCATCGTATCCGCATATCAAGAGCGTCTCAAAGCTATTGTAGTCGTTACCATGACACTGATAAGGTTTCTTCAAATACTCGAAGCCCTCCTTGATCTCTTTCCGGTTACGCTGGACCGGAACCTAGAGCCTAGAGATTTTGCAAGAAGGCTATATAGAAAGACAGAAGCATCTTCATCACACGGTTTTCCTCTTTCCTCTTTTTATAGCCGGCTCCTAGCAGCGAGCACAACCCCAGTCACTCCGTCTGGCCAACGTTTGGTGGAATTGTGACCCCCTTTCCCGTGCCCGTCGTGGGCAGTACAGCATTTTTCATCCACAGAGAAGGACGCTTCGTAGGAGTTCCCGCCGTTTTGGGCAAAGGATGAGGGTTCGCATGGTTGGTTCTGGGCAAAAAAGGTCAAACCGGTTCCTTTATTCTTGGCGAAGGTAGATAGCGCGAAGGGTTCGCTGTGGTTGTTGACATCTTCGCTAAAATGTAAGAGCATTTTTGCGGCCGAAGTTTCAGCATGGGGAGTTGCAGGTTTGGAAAGACATTTCAGACCGGCTCTTCCGTTTGCGGTACAAGAAAAATCGAAAGGCGTTTTGTTTCCTTGATAGCATGCAGCAATCTGAGACAGGGATCTAATTGTACAGGATCGGCAACAAAGACCAAAATTGCAAGATATGTTAGGAGTTGGTTTTTGCGAGCATTGCAGAGATACAAAGAAGATGGCTTTTACGTAAAGAACAAAGACCAGTTCCCAAGTCGATGAAACAGGATCGCGGCACCATCAAAAAGTCGGACAACACGGATTTTGTGCGAAAACGTGACGCATCTGTTGATTATTGGGTTTGTTTGTCCACTTCATGTTTTACCCAGGTCCTTCGAGGTTCCTGTCGTTCGTTCAAACCCCATTTGCTCACCGAGTAGTTCCTGCATCCACTAGTGCCCCTTGCGTCGCTAGATCTCAGCTAAAAGACTTTTAGGGAAACAAGCGGATTGGTTGTACATAAGAGGACTTCAGGGCTAATCAGGGCTATGAGGACTGAGGAGTGGGGGTTGAGTATGTGAAAAGTTGTACGAAAGTCGTTCTAGTCTAGGTTCTCATGATAGAAAATATGGGTATCCGTTTCGTTGACCGAGCTGGGCGAAACTAACATCCTCAAATCTCTTCGTTTACCCGCTGAGACCAGGTTGTCCGCTTACCCACTGAGGGGAGACTATTCACTTGTCGAGCCCCTTGCTGAACTTTCCAGCTTGTAGTCCTTTCGACCTAGTATTTCTCGCAGGGGGGTCTGAACCTTCCAGGTCAGCAACTTGAGCCTCTGCTTGTTTCTCTGCCACTTTATTGCCTGTTGCTTTCTTGGCCCGAGAGTTCTTGGCCTTGGTCGTTCTCGCAGGGGCTTCTGGTTCTTCTTGGCCTGCAGCTTCGTCGTCTACCACTTTGCCGCTTTTCGAGTTCTCTGCCTTAAGGCCTCTAGCCTTCCTCTTCTTCGCCGGGGACCCTGGTTCGTCCTTCTCAGACGGGCTGTCCTCTGTTGCGTCCAGCTTCCTTTTTTTATTATTAGTGGAGCTGTTAGCAGGAGATTTGGAACCCCTATCCCTCTCCCGGTCGACAGTCTCTCGTACCGTTTTATGAGTGGTGTGATCGAATGCATATCGGCACTCCCCCTTCCATGGAGCAATGTAGTGTGAGATTTCACCACCTCGAATCAGTAGTACGGCCCCCGACTTATACCCGTTGAGTTTGAGGCCGATTTGATTAAAGCACATCGCAGCGCCCTGGAAGTTCCCAATTTGGCACAGTCCTGTTAGACCCTTTTCCCAATCGAACTTGTCAACGTGCTCATCTGTTGGCCTATTCGAGATAATGACACGCAACGTATACGTCTCGTCGTGATCGTCATTCGTTGGTGGCAGGCGAGCAAACCTCGGGGAGTCCCGGTAGACCCTACGATATTCCTCTCGCAGTTCCGGGTCCCACACACCAAACCAAAAGTCGAGGACTCTCGTCATACTCCCAACAGTGTAGTGCAAATACTGGAGCAATAACTGCTTGAGAGCTGCTCCTTTGACAAGAGAGTCTGCGGTTTCAACTATGGGTTCGTCGGACGAGTGTCCTCTCGCGTGCCAATGCCCGTAGTGCTCAGAGCCGCATTCTTTTTCCTTGAGGTGTGGATTCGACTCCATGTGCAGTCTTTGCGACAAATGTCGTTTGTTTTCTTTTGGGTTTGGGATTTTCAAAGAAGGAGAATAGAAGAGCTTGGTGTCGGCCAACATCCTTGCCACAATATCTTCGCCAAAGGCCTGGTAAAGGCCCTCTGGATCAAGAAAGATAAATATGCTACCATGCTTGTCTAGAGCAAGGTATAGTTCATTTTCAGGCGGAGTTCTGAGAATCCCATCTTTGGTACTTGCATACCTGTTTCTGTGGTTGATTAATATCTTATCTGTGACCCTCCACATTTTCCAATTGTCTACCACTGTCTTGAGGTACCAAGCTTTGTCCCCCTCCGATTTTGGTTCTTTACTATTGTTTAGGGTATCGAACTCCTGCTCGACCTTTGACCAGGAGTCCCGACCTGAGGCATATAGCTCTTGGTAAGCCATTTCGGCGGTCTCCAACGGCTTGTCAATCTTTGAGCCTCCTGTCTTGCCTCCTTTCTTGGTTGTTTTTTTACCTTTTTTCTCGAAAAGAGCCATGGCCGTTGTGTACTGCACAGCTTTGTCTGAAGGACTGGGGTTCTCAGCAGACCAGGAAGATAGTGAATCGTTAAGGGCTGCCAAGAGATTGCTGTTTTTAGTCGGCTTGTTCAATTTCCAATCGATTTGATGAAACTTCTCGCAGTATACATTCCTACCGCGATAGACGTACTTTCGTGTCTCGATCTCACCTGATTCATCCATTTCAGACGCGGCTTCTTGTCGTGCAGCGTCCAGCTGTTTTCGAGCCTCTCGTTCATGAGCTAACCATTCCTGCTGCGGGTTATTGAATATTGGGCAGTCCGCTCTAAAAGGCTCGGGCTTGCTATCCCACACCAGCAGCTTGGAACGCAACTACAAGCTGCTATCAGCAATTGATGCCAGGGAAATCAACTCATTTTCGGCTTTCTCAACATACCGCATCCATTTTTGAGATTTCACCTGCGGCTGGCTTTTCTGCTTCAGGCTCTTCGGCATCATTGGACTCGAAATCGCCCTGGTCTGATTTTGGGTCGGCCATCTCTAATGTTCGCAGAATTAGTCAACTTTGCGCACGCTCTTTGGAAAGCCCCTGTAGTTTATAGTAGAATTTGGGTCTTTCCGAAGATTCCGAACAGAGAAAAGTAGCGTCTACGTCAAAGAATTAGAACACATATCGTTATTCGAAATCTAGATGAAGGTTTTCCGGAAGCGGTATGCATAAAGAAAGCGCAGAATCGTCCAGTCTGTCGAGAATTTCTTTGTTAATCAGGCGGTATAATTATGGAAGTTGAAAAACGCTTAATGTGTTTCATATTCTTTCAATGAGTATCGCATTCTCGAGAGTCCTTTGCGCATGAGTATTTTTTGATAGTTCTGAGCCCGATCCCCTAATTTTTCCGTTTGCGGTGATTGAGTGGTGTCACGAAGATCATGAAGGAGTCTCTGCTTTGATAAAACCCAAATCCTAGTATATGGACCAATCAGGCACTAATTTTAGATTAATTCGTTCAACGGGTAATTGAGAAGGTCGGAACAGGTGCTAATCGCAGCTGTTTGCCTTACCACAGTATAGGAATTCAATACTTGATGCGAGATTTGTTGGTCTTGCCCAAACCTTGAGGGGTAACCCTATGGTCGTCAGGCTTACCGAGGGCTACCAGATATATCTGCCCTTGCCCGCTCTATATCGAGTTGTTCCTGGGTGATTGTTGGTTTGGAATGCCTTTGTAGACACAAGCAGCTCGGTGTAGAAGTCTCATAACTTTGCATAGTACAGCGTCATGGCTCCTTGATGCACAACTTCTCTTCACTATACTATGAGCTGTTCTCGTTAAAAAGGAATCTTTCATACTTATTATAGCTTCGAGTGGTAGTGGCTGTCAAGCCCCCCAGGTCTCGCGGTTTTTTCACCTGGCCATGCCTGACTAGTCGTACCTCCCGGGATACTTGCCCTATTGCTGGTCTCTACATACCTATGCCCAGAGTAAATTCCATCAGAATTTATTCGCAAGCTTTCCAGGCTTACTACCCCATGCAAGCCAACGTACGATCAGCTACAAATTGTTGTCTGTAATCTGGTCCAAGCCAATACGACACAAATGTTCTTGACTTACAGCAGCATTATTATAGTTCAACTTTCACCAATTCAGTCTGCCTGAGGCTGCGGAACTTGTTCTCTATATCGGCAAGAGCGTGTACTGTCCTATACTGCAGAGCTTCTTTCGAGGGTTTCGCAGTGGCGGCATCTCTAGAAGAGAGAAGATCGTCAAACTCAGCCAGAAGTTTGCTGTTCTGAAACAGCGGGTCCAAGTCCTAATCAATCTTGAGAAACTATCCGCAGTATACCTTCCTGCTGTGATAGACGTATCTTCTAGTTTCGATCTCCCTGGATATCTCTCTATCAGAAGTGGCAACTTTCCGTGCAGCATCCAGTTGCCCCCGAGCTTCTTTTTCATGAGCTATTAAATTCTAAAGCGTGCTAAAGGCAGGGTATGTCTTGTTGAATGGTTCGGGCTTGCTGCCCCATTTGAACAAGTTTTCCATGAGCTATAAGAAATTGTCAGTAACTTAATCGAAAACAGCAAATCCAAGTTTTCTCGACTTACTGCAGCATCATGGAAGTTCTTTTTACCCTTATTCGAGATTGAATTGGCCATCTCTATGGATCGTGAAGTGATTGCCGAGGCCAATTCGATATTGCAGATGGAGCAGACTGGAAGTAACGCCTTTAACGAAGAATTAGAAGGTATAGATGTCACGAGGCTGGATTTGCATGTTTTCACGAGAAGGACGTGATGAAGAAAGACGAATAAGTTTTGTCGATCAGACGATGGTTCCTAGAAAGTAGACAAGTCCTCGGGATCTTGCGTTTTCTTCAGATAGCTTGCGTTAAAGAAGTCTCTGCACATGGTTGTTGCCTCGATTATTTCCATTCGGTGCCCTGTGAAGCCAAGTCACGTCACGGCCGCCGTAACCGAATTCCTTATACACCCCATGAAATCAACTCCCCAGATACCAATTCATCTAGCGACTCGAGAGCAAATTTTCTGCAATGAAGGACCAAAAAAATTGGTCATGCCCGTCTATCTTAGACTTGTTGCTGATACCAAGAGCCGCATGTTGAGAGTGCTAGTGTTCGTTCATGTTTAGACCTCCACCTACTCCGCCCTTGAGAACATACTAGGTTTTCCACGATCCAGCACATTGGAAGGAAGTAGATTCTTGGGGTTTCTAACGAACGAAAACCTCAATCTATTTCAGGGTTTAGATACATCGGCCCATGGCTGCTTCTGCATAGTGCAGATTCCAGATGAATATACGTTCGAATGGCAGTGCTTGTCGAGCCAGGAGCTTCCAGGGCGGCAAGGCCAAAGACATTAGAAACTATAACTGTATCGACATCTTCGCATATATATAGCTTACCATACCTCGCGCCTATTATCGGAATGAAGATCTTGGTGTTATATATAGTCCTATGACCTGGTAAATACAACTGTCTTCGCCAGAAATCCTGGTGGGCGCTCTATGCCTGGGGAAGTTGATACTAGGGTCTTGATCATTACTGACCTCATATACTGCCAGTGCTTAGACGGCTGTCGGATAGCCTTCCAAAAATCGAGGATTGACCAGCAGCATGGTGGTATAACCTCACCCCGCCGCATTACTTTGTAATGTTGCTCTGATCTTGTGCTCTTCGAGAGCATGTTCACAGTCAAATGGAAGGCAGAAATATAACAAGAATGAATGTATCAGTGAATATCAGGATTGGCAGCAGTATTATAATTAATCTCTGCGACTGCAGCTACGGTAGTAAATAATCAGCTCGCAAGAAGACTAGGAATTAAGCAAAAACGAGACCGGAAGGTATAGAGCAAATAAGACGGCGCTTGTTGACGTATGCTCTTAAAACAAACGGACCACTGAATGGCGAGATTGATCCGCCCCCTGAAAGAAGTCAATGTACCGAGACTGCAGAATTCCTGTAGAATCAAGGCCCGGAAGCTTGAATGCCTCCACCGGCTCCGTTACTAACCGCGTGTGTACTTCCGGTCGGCTGTACGATTCCACCCAGCTAACATGGCGAATAATGCTGGATAATTATCACAAGTGAAGGTCGAGGCTCATCAAATGTACAACTCGATGGTGCTAGTACTTCGACCTGTGAATTACATTCCAAGTAGTTAGAGTTCGAAGTGCGGAAGCGCATCCAACTAGTGGACAATAGATTGGGGGTTCGGTCAAACGTTGATGCCCAGTCGATGAGGCTTGCCACAAAAGATATCTTAGACAGACCAACTCATCAAGTATCGAGTGTGCGAGTGGGCTCTCTGCTATGTTAGGAAAATTTTATATCGCACAGACGTATAGTCTGGCATCGGAGTAGTTTTAGGTCATACCTCTTGGACCAAGAATCTTGTTGTGCCCTAGACTTATACTCGATTAAGTATTGGAATAGTGATGACACATATCCTTTGCAGTTGGCACAAAGATACAAGGTTATCTTTAGTTCAAGACCAAGAATGTTTCAAACGATCTAGGCTGTTATCTCGCATTAGCAATATCTAAGGTGAGGATATCTATTGCCCCAGCCGCTGTTAGTTCGTCCATCACAGTAGCTATGTGCTTCTTCTCGACCATCGAGCTTACTGCAACCCATGCTTCATCTTCCAGGGCTGTGATGGTAGGCGCTCGTTTGCCCGGGGTGATTTTAGTAGCTTCCTCTAGCAGCTTGCGTTCGACGTTGTACTGACAGAGGACAAATCGCTGGGCAGCTTGCACGTTGTCAGCAGGGTGAATGAGGTTGCATAGAGGGAGGTGGGCTTACTGATGACCCCTTTTATTCTCGAGGCGATCATGTTTACAAGCTTTTGGTTTGATGGGTGTTTCGACTTGATCAGGACAGCTGTGCTTTCCACAACGGTATCGATAGCTTTGAGGCCGGCGGCTTTCATGGTCTCTCCAGATTCTGTGCATCTGTCAACTCAGAAATCCGTTTGTGGATGTACATGAGGCTCTGACCAACAAGATCCACAATCCCATCCGCCACACCCAACGCACAAGCAGCTTCCACACTCCCTCCAACATACTTAATTTTCGTCTTCAAAATATTTCTGATAGGAACGTCCCCATTCCTCAGCTCTTGTCCCTCCAATCGCGCAAAGTACTTTTCCGTCAACCCTACAAAGCTCGTCACCACGTTTTTCCCTACCAAATCCCTCGAATCTCTGATTTCCCCTTTCTCCGGTACCTGCACTTTCAACGCGCATTTTCCGAACTCTAGATCTAGCACTTGCTCTACGCCTGTCGTGGCTGTAGCGGGGGATATTGACTCATGCTCAGCCACTTGATCACCGCCGGTTATTCCGAGATCGACGCGGCCTTCGCCAACGAAGGTTGGAATATCGGCCGCTGGCAGGAAGACAAGGGCTATATGATGGTTTTTGACTAGGGCAATATCGAGGCGGGTTTCGCGGCGGAACTGGATATCGGACCCAGCAAGGAGGTCGAGAGTGGCTTGTTGTAGACGGCCCTCTGGATATAGAGGGTAAGCTTCTATGTGATGAATCGGAAGGGAAAAGCCCACTCTTAGGAACGGCAAATAAAAGCCGACCTTCTAGGCTTTCTGATCCATTAATTGGAAGCTCTTCTCATAGCAGGAGATTGAGCTGTGAAGTCGGAAATGCTCGCCATGCTGGACTTACTGATTTACGAGATCCATCCCCAGTACCGAATCCGCAAAGAACGGGCCCTGAGTAGATAAAGACGACTTTTTGAATGTCAAACAGTTAGATTCGTACGACTAACAGCCTGTATGCTGGAGCCCTAGTTGTGACTTAGGAGATATGATTCAAGTGAAAACGCCTTTCGACATCTCTTTCAGTAAGTTTGCGCAAGTTGAATACTGTGTGAATATTAAGAGAAGGGACTGGGCACCATGAAATCACTCAATGGCGTCGTCTTTGTCGAATAGTACCTAAAGAAAAAAGTATCCAACTGTTTCCGTTTCTACAGGCACGTATGGCACGCAAGTGGCACGCAGCCCTACCCCCCCGCTAGCCAATATCTTATCTTAAGGTAGTATTCAAAATTAAGCGAGAACCTCTAAATCTGACGCACAATCGGATTCAACATCGACAACGACAAGCACAGCTTTCTTCGTCCACGGCAAAATTCCCGCAGTCAATTCAGCTACCTACATTCAAGCCACAGGTAAAGGGTCATACAATCTACACATAAAGCTAAGGAAGCCGTCCACATCCTTAGAAAATGGACTCGTCAAAGGTCCCGGTCAAGTTGGTGAAGGTCACTCGTGTGCTCGGCCGTACAGGTACATCTTGCCTCTTTCCACTTCCATGTCATTACAGGTTCCTCCTTGAAGCATTTTGCTCTCTTCATGATATGCTAATGAAACACGAATGATCAGGTTCGCGCGGAGGTGTAACTCAAGTCCGCGTCGAGTTCATGGACGACACTACGCGGAGCATTATTCGCAACGTCAAGGGGCCTGGTATGTCTTCAATATCCAAAAATGGTACCGATGGGAAGATATATGTGGAGTGGTAAAGGTTCAAGGTTCACAATAAGAGAGATACTAACCGATTTTGGGAATTATAGTGAGGGAAGATGATATTCTGGTACTGCTCGAGTCCGAAAGAGAGGCAAGGAGGCTGAGATAGATATTGTTGGGAAAAAGGCGAAGATGAGAGGAGGTTTGGCAATGCTATTCTGAAACCTGCGAAGGGACGGTTACTGGCTATAACGACAATTGAAAATAGCTGCAGAGGGTGTCTAGAAGGAGGAGCTGGAGACAATACAAGCATACCAAAACTACAGCTCACATGGTTGCGGTGAGACGAGAGTATCCCAGGCTTTCAAGATTTGAGTTGTGGCTCTGACGTGCAAGCTCAAAGTCATCTGTGTGCGGATATCGCGTGCTATTATATTCGTTACTTAAGGAACTTGACCAGCTCAGCAGGAAGCCCCGAAACTAACCAGCAGGCAAAGCAACTCCGACGCCCGTCAGTGATCCCAGAGGCTCCCTACCTAATGAATTACCATCCTCGAAATTGCCTCGAGTTGCAACCCTTTCTTCACACGCAAATCGGATCCGCCACCTCATGGACGTGCCACCTGCACCGTTCCTTCAACCACTCGAAAAGTTCATACATACTCCGATCCCGCTTCATCTTGTGAAACGCAAGCGCAATCCCTACCATAAACTCCATTTGAAACCCCTTGTATTTTTCCCCGCTCCCAAATATGGTCGGCAGATCTGCCTTCCTCGTGTACAGGTCCACCAGGAACCTCTTGATTGGGGACGCCCCGGATGTGCCTGACCACGCACGGCGGATGTCCGGACTGCCAGGGAGCACCTTGAGGACTGCGTTCATTCTTATCATATGATCTATGGTCGTATTTTGCAGCCGGTGAGCGCCGTGCGTCTCGGCGAATATATAGATCTGGATGGATGTCTCCCACCCTACGTCTTTGACAGTTTCGTCTTCCTTGAGGAACCTTCCCGTATACAGCCAGAGGTTGAACCTCTCAAAGATGCCCGCGTCTTCACCCTCGAGGACGACGACGCCCTCTTTGGCCTCCTTGAGATTACCGCTCAAAGCAGCTTTAAAGTACGAAGACTGTCTACATAGAAGGCCTCGGTGGATCCCGAATGTTGTTGCATCATCTCCAACTTTGACGTAGACAATGTCATTGTATGGGGACCTGTGGCTTTCATTAGCCAATAACAAACCGGATTACTTCAAAATTGGGCTTACTCTTTGGCAGGCTTTTTAACCTCTTTAGCAGGCTTCTTCTCCTGCTTGATTTCTTGCCTCGGGGGTCTGGGCGGAGAGCCTCTGATTGGTGCCGACATCTCAATACGCTGTGCTACAATATAAAGGCCAAGCGCATATGACACCTTAGACTTATTGCTCCAGTACGCAAGTTGCTATGCAAGGAGAGATTGGTCGAGGTTTTTATCTTGGTGGCTCGAAGATGAGAGGAAAGTTTGAGAGTGAGGTGCGTCCAGAGTTGTAGGATCTTACAACCAAATGGGACTGCGGGTTCCTTAATTTCTAGAAACGTGCTGCGCTACAGTTCGACGACTGAGTAAGTCGCTTGACGTAGAGGAGGACAGATGGGGAGTTGTGTCTTGTGGCGCTGAATGGAGATGGCGCGCTGTTGTAGGTGATGTCTTGACTTGCTTGAACAAAAGATATGTTGGGGTTTCTGATCTGCGAAGGATTGCTGCACTAGAGCTGATTGACCAAACAGAGATTAAAGCCAGAGGCTTCCCGCTGTACTGCGCTAGAGATCAAATCCAAAGGAGAACTGCGTCAGAGGTGACGGGAAGATGAAATGGCGAGTCTAGAGTGAGAGAGTGTCTTGAAGCGTAAAACTGGAAGCAACCGTTGAGTTCTTAATATACGAACGCTTTAATCGACTGTATTTTTGCTTATGTACCAAGCGGGAGAAGCCTCAACAAAATCAAAAAAGTGAACGTTTTGAAGAGTGCATTTCCTGCAGTCTCAGCCCCTGAAGTAAGCCCTGGGTGATCCGATCACTTCGGCTTGAAGAAATTATGAAGGAAGGGTTCAAGGTGACCTGCTGATTTTGAATAAAAGTAGATAGAGGAGATTTAGAGGTGAGAGAGCCGTGACTCTGGCGCTGTTACGAGCAAGTACAGAAGAATCTCAATAGCATAGAGAGAAGTGTAGAGATCGCAGCGACGAGAAGTGAGAGTTCTAGGCCTCTGGAGTAAGGTTTGGTTCACAAAGATCAGAGTTCAGTCTTGACAGTCGTGAAGAAGCGGTTCGACGTAACTTTTTTCAAAGCCTGATAGTGGTCGACAAGAGGAGATTCAGATCGGTGTGAATCGAGACTTTGGCTGATTTAATGAATTGGGAGGGGAGAGAAGAACGAATCTAAGAACAGCCTCTGGTTTGTTTCTGGTATGGGGAGTTTCTGCGGAAGAATTTGTGAACTGCCCACTGAGATGTGAATAAATGTCTCATTCAACCGGATTGGATAGGAGATTCCCATGCCATCGTTTCTTTCTACACGAGTCGAAGCTCACTGGATAAAGACTAGGAGACTGTGAACGGTAAGGATAGCCAGCATTGCAATTCTAACTATGTAACTGAGGATGCGAGACCTGTTCGATTTTAAGGGTGAGGATGAAGTCATAGGAGCGAGCCCCTTAGCTACGAGCAACGGCGAATTATACGAACAGGATCCTAGGACTGCTCAATGAGATCGGGAAGGTCCTCGACCTTTACCTCGCCTTGAAGTATGCCTAAAGATTGTTAGCACCGGGTCTGGTAAGCAAGAATGACAACCCGAAGGGCAGGTACTTACGGTACACCGCTGTCAGCAGAGGAAACTCATCTTCCTTTCCCCTCGCCTTCAAAAATCCATACACCTCATGTGCCGTCGAAGTTCCCTGTAGCATCTGCCCGTTCAATTCCTGCTTCTCCACCTCGTCGATACTGATATTCTTCTCCACGCTCATTTTTGCACACCGGTAATTCCTCCCACCAGAACAAGAAGTAATCAAATCGGCAACACCAGCGCTCTCTTCGGTGAAGGTCCTTGAGTGTACCGAGTTTTCAAAGAACATCTTCCCAAACTTGACCATTTCCAGCAGTCCAACCCGCATGACGGCTGCTTTGGCATTGTCTCCCCAGCCCATGCCTGATACGAAACCAGCAGCGAGAGCTACAATATTCTTTAAACCACCGCTTAATGACACGCCAGCAACATCGGAAACGACACGAACGTGAAAGTAGGGACGGTGGAAAAGCAACTTGAGCGTGTTGTGGTCTAATGGAGGGTAATCCGAAGGCTGTGCAACTAGCTTCACCTTTGACTTCTTGCCTGTTGAATCTTTATGATCCTCAATTTTCGTAAGATCCAGCTGGGACGATTGAGGGGTGGGGCCTTTCGGGGTTGGATTACGAGAATCCATGGGCGGAGGGTCGTACGCAACTGTTGTCTCAGAGAACTTCTCTGCTGCGACTTCGTTGGCAATATTTGCGCCCGAGAGAGCACCACAGTATATCCCAAGCTTTTCCCCTATAGATTCCGAGAAAAGTCTAACGTTGTCGCTAGAAACATTCACTCCCTTGATACATGATACTCCCCGAGCGTAGGGCACGATGTGACCTTTCAGTTGATCACATAGCCCGCCGATAAATTGGTGGGGGAGGTTAAAAATGAGTATTGTCGAATCTTTGACCGAGTCTCGTATTGAAGGGTTAGCGTATAGGTTGTGGGGTAAAATAATGCCTGGAAGGTATTTGACATTTTCGTGAAAGTGATTGATAAGTTTGGTAAGTTTTTGAGGCTCTTTGCAGAATTCAGAGGCAGGATCGTAGTGCTTAGAAGTCTCGGGAACTTTGGTCTCCTCCTCGAATACCCACATGTGTACCTCGGGTTCGAAAAGCTCAGGATGGTCTTTGGTGTTCTCGGCGACCATCTTGGCAATTGCAGAGCCCCTTCATTGGTGTCAGCGCGAATGCCAGCTTGGCCGAGCCGAGACCCTGACTGCATGCGCTCACCAGTTGCCTGATCCTACCACTGTCACCTTGTGCCTCTTCTCGTAGGGCCCAAGGGTCGCCATCGCGGATGGTGTTCTTGATCCCGTTTTTAACTTTTTCTCTGGGCAGGTCGAGGTGCGAGCACCAAAGGAAGCCGTAATCTGGGCGAGGCGCCGCAGTGACGTTCCCGTCGTGGTAGCTATGTTGGCTAATGAATTCTTGACATGAGAAGGCGGCTGTAAGCAGGGGCAACTCTGGAAAGCAACTCAATATTCGTTTGACCGGTGATAAGCTCGTAGATGGTATGTTGAGAGAATCATGGAGCTACCTGGTGGGCATATGGTCAGCCTGGCAAGGCTGAACGCACGACGTTGGTTTGAGATTGAGACTAGCGCAACGCTGTCGATCTTGATTATCTCCGAAACTAGGCTTCATTAGGACTGTTGAGGCTCAAGTCCCAGTTCCTGCAACCCAAGAAAGACTTCATTGATGTGTGGACCAATACTGTTATCGTACTCTACAATTTCAGAACTTAGTTTGAGTTAAGTAGACTTTTTGGAGGGTAGATTCGTCTAAACATCACCATAAAGTTAGATACGCGGATGACCGAATACATAGGAGGAAATGGTAGCGGAAGGTCTTTAAGCGTTCTGTCACATAAGGCTGATCAGTGGTGGAGATATGTAGTAACCCACCAGATAGTACCCACATGTGGACGGAGCCACTCGACTATAGATAGTTGAACTCAACCATGTGCCTTTCCGTAGCTCGAGGCTTGTGATCTTTGATCGTCAATTCCTACTCATAGTATAACATGAAGGACCTCGTACCTTTACCTCTATATTCATTATAGGATGCACAACTAGCAAGATCAAATGCATCGTTTCCAGGAACATTGCTGGTGCCGCATCCCATTACTTGTCAATTGATCATTCTCCTTGAGGAAATAACGTCTCAGCTCAAGAATTTGCCACAGATGCCGTTAATCTGGCTGCTTCATTGTTGAGGCGTGCAGCCTCGTTCATCAACTTGGCGGCTTGTTGCATCATTTTTGCCGCTTCAAGCCTGGTGGCTTGTGGAGTTCTGAGTGGTCCTACCTCTGCAACACGAGCCTGCTCAGTCTCGGCGATGGGAGGGCCAGGGTTCCCTTGGGGTTGTGCTGTTCGCGACATGCGTTGAATCGCTGGACGGAAGCTACCAGTAAGAACGGGATCTAAAGGTACTTGATTCTGAGGCCCGTTGCTCATCGAAGCCGTTGGCGCTGGACCTTGCTGATTCCCAGGAGATGCACTGTTCCCGGTTTGAACAGTTTCCGGCCTGTCTTTTCCTGGACAGTTCTTACGGTTATGGCCCGTCCGGAAGCAAACCGAACAATGAGTTGGCTTTCTTGGATGCTCTTCCTCGGCCGAGCTGTTATCCGTTTGACCATCTGCATAGGCTCCCAAGTCCTCTGGAAGGTCTACATTTCCTGCCGTGACGCCATCGGATCCGGATGCTTGGCGTTGTGGACAGTCTCTTCGACTGTGATCCGTCTGTTGACAGAGCCGGCAAGGTCCCTTGACTTTTCGTGACAGTTCTCGCTTTACTTTCTGGGCCTGACGTACAGATATAGTCTGTCCATATTTATTCTTGACCGCTTGGATTATGGTTTCAGTCTTGGTTGCACGGTCGACGGTGGTTAGCTTGGGTACTGCATCGAGAAGAAATTTCAGCTTGCCAGGCTCAGCACGTTTGATATTTTGAGACACCAGCTGTTCCGAAGTGGATACGCATGTATGTTTGTCGTCGACAGTCGTAACTTTCGCATTTCTGCGTTTCTCATTGTAATTTGCACGAATACGGAACGGGCAATCCGGGCCAGTTCGACAGCCAGCGCGTACTCTATGGCTGTCGCTATCAAGAATATGTGGGGTAAAGTTTCGCTCAATAGCCCATTCTCGGAGAGCTTGCTTGAAATCTTGTAGATTAGCAAAGGTCTGGCCTTCAGCTATGGCTGGCATCAGACCAGGCGCGCCCACTGGATGGGGTCCAAGCCTCGCTGGTCTTAATCGTGATGAGCGACTGTGGCATAGTAGTCAGTAAGGTGCATGCCCGTATTGGCAGGGATGTCTTGGTTGTTAAATTCACCTCTCAAATGCCACACAAATCGCAGTCCTATGCTCCCCTCAAATGAACCGAGAGAATCCCAGGCTGAGAAGGCTCCAGTTCGTGCTCTGGCATGGAACAACTGGGATGTCTTGGATATATTGGTCGAAACTGTGATATGGCCAAGTGTGGCATTGAGATTCCGAACGGAGCGCGGAGGAACTTTGTTGCGGCGCAATACTCTGTGTCCGAGGACAAAGCCAAACTTCTTTTCGACTGCCACATTATGGAGGACCTGGGAACATCAATTGATTTTGTCGATGGACGACTGACCTGCTGTGAATCCTCCACTTCCCTCGTACTGGCTTCCAACCTGCTGTTCTCATCCTAATACTATTCACCATGGCTTTTGTTCCCTCCCGAATTTCCATCTGTACTTAGGGACCCATTCTCACCGTTCTTTGTTATCTGGATAACACCACAATGAAAGAACTGACTCTGTTCGACGATATGACATCACAAGAGGTCTACCTACTGCCATTGGCAGATGATGGTACTCCAGATGTCTCAGGACAATACATATATCTGCCACCTACCTCTCGGCCCGCCTATGTCATTCGTTTTGCCATTGAGGGCACAAGTTCGATATGCCGACAAGGGTCCCTATGGGTGAATATCCCTTCTCTTGGAGAGCGATTCCGGCGTGGTAACTTTCGGGAGTACAAGTGAGTGGTCTGAATTGGTTGAGATGAAGGGGTTCCTATGTCGAGCTCTTAGGGCATTTCAAGGAATGCAGCTGATGATTTTGTTCCACGAGGCTTCATCCCGACTTTAGCCAAACACTCAAGATAGACATCCCAGTACATCTTGCAGGCGCATTTTCGTTCTATAGCACGTTCACACCCCTGCCCGAACTCTCGACCGCAGGAGGACTTTCGCCTATACCAACAACAACGCCTATTTTCTACATCAACGTGCCACCAAAGCTCACTCTACGTCAGAATCCTCTACCTCTAGATGCGCTGTCCATTTTTTCTGTCATATCAAAATTTATGGGGGAATATCCGAAAGACTGGGAAAAGCACTTGAACGGAATAGGTCGGCGGGGTTATAATATGGTGCACTTTACACCGTTAATGGAGAGAGGAAGTTCCAATTCACCATACAGCATCTACGATCAGTTGAAATTTGACCCTAAATGTTTTCCTCGCGGCGAAGAGGATATTGCAAATATGGTAGCAAGCATGGAGAAAGAGCATGGGCTGTTAGGATTGACTGATGTTGTATGGAACCACACGGCAAATAATAGCAAGTGGTTGGAAGAGCATCCAGAGGTTGGATATAATGTTGAGACCGCCCCGTGGCTTGAGTCTGCATTGGAGCTTGATAGTGCACTGCTGAAGTTCGGCGATGAGCTCAAAAAATACGGACTGCCTACTACACTGAATAATATGAGTGACTTATTAGCTATTATGGATGGGGTGAAAAAGCATGTTTTGGACGCTCTGAACCTTTGGGAGTATTACACGGTCAATGTCGATCGCAACGCTCAAGCAGCGGTAGATGCGTGGGAAAGGGGATTGACATCTTTTCCAGAAGGTCAATCCGGCCTCGAGGGACTAAAGGAATGGCCTTTAAGGCAGCAGGCAGACTACCTGCGTGACAATGGTTTTAGTGGGCGAGAAGAGATTCGAGCCCGCTTCTATCGAAAAATAAACCCCCAGATTGGGGCTGGACTAATAACTTGTATGTTCGGCCCTTACGACTCAAGCGATCAAGCTGCGCCGGCCAAAGGTGCTGCACTCAGCGCAATGACGCACATTCTTAAGGAACTTAATCTACCATTCTATACCCAGTACAATTTGGACGCTACTGTGATTGTAGATCAAGTCCTGAATCGGGTCAAGTATCTGCGACTGGACGATAATGGCCCTAAGCTGGGAGCTATCACGGGAAAGAATCCACTCATCGAATCATATTTTACAAGACTTCCCTCTAATGCGACAACGAAAGAGCATAGTCCAAAGAGTCTAGCCTTGGTCAACAACGGCTGGATATGGGCTGCTAATGCTATGAACGATCATGCTGGTCCGGACTCCCGGTCGTACCTTCGAAGAGAGGTCATTGTCTGGTCTGATTGCGTTAAGCTGCGATACGGTAATTCCCCCAAGGATAATCCATTCCTTTGGGGTTACATGTCAAAATATACTCGCCTTATGGCCAAGTACTTTGCCGGGTTCCGGATTGATAACTGTCACTCTACCCCTTTAGTTGTCGCCGAGTATCTGCTGGACCAGGCTCGGGAAGTCCGGCCCAATCTGGCTGTGTTTGCGGAGCTGTTCACTGGCTCTGAAGAAATGGATTATGTCTTCGTTGAACGGTTAGGGTTGAGCGCATTAATACGGGAAGCAATGCAGGCTTGGAGTACCGGTGAACTTAGCAGACTGGTACATATGCATGGTGGTCGACCCATTGGTAGCTTTGAGATTGATGAGGCCTCCAGCGGAGAGAGCGTCCAGAGCGCTAGCCCCCAGACTAATGGTGAATCTACGAAAAGGACTGAGAAAATCCATAGAATCAAGCAGACCCCCGTTCATGCCCTGTTTATGGACTGCACACATGACAATGAGGTACCTGCTCAGAAGCGTGATGCAAGAGATACACTTCCTAATGCTGCACTCGTTAATATGTGCGCGTCTGCTACAGGTAGCGTAATGGGCTACGACGAGATTTACCCCAGACTTGTCGACATCGTTCATGAAACCCGGCTGTACTCTTCCCCATATTCAGAAGATGAAGTCAAGGTTACTGGAGGTAATGGCGGTATTGGTGGCGTTAAGAAATTGCTAAACCGAATCCACACGCTAATGGGAAAGGATGGTTACGATGAAACCCACATACACCATGAAGGTCAGTACATCACTGTCCACCGAATCCATCCCAAGTCAAGGAAAGGCTACTTTGCGGTTGCCCACACAGCTTTCCCTGGTTACGGCGAAGGTTGTGATAGCCTTTCTCCAGTACACTTAGTCGGTACTAAAGCAAGACTTCTGGGAAGCTGGAAACTCGACGTGGACGCTACAGATGCTACAAAAGCCGCTGTTCTAGCGGATAAAACACTTCTCAAAGGCCTTCCTAGCGAAGTCTCTAATTTGTTAGGGGTTACTCTAGACGAAAAGGACGCCAAGACTGTATTGAACACACCGGCCAACTTTCCCCCGGGAAGCATAGCTCTCCTTGAAACTTGGATACCGGGCGCTGAACACTCCCAAGGCCTTGACACGTATATTACCAGCGGTGCCATGGAAGCCTTTAGTCAGCTGAGCCTCGTAGACTTGAACTTTGTTCTGTACAGATGTGACCAGGAGGAGCGCGATCTTAGTGGTGGCGGTGACGGCGTTTACGTCGTACCTAACCATGGGCCCTTGGTGTACGCTGGCCTACAGGGATGGTGGAGTGTTTTGCGAGACGTTATTCGCAACAATGATCTGGGTCACCCACTATGCAATCATCTCCGCGATGGCCAGTGGGCCTTGGACTATACTGTGGCAAGACTTGAGCATATGGCCGAGCGTGACGGCTTCTCTTCACTACATAGTCCTGCTAAATGGCTTGCGGAACGGTTCAGCGCAGTTCGAAAGGCTCCAAATTTCCTTTTACCTCGTTTGTTCGCCATGGTCATTCAGACAGCCTACAATGCTGCATGGAACCATGGCCTAGAACTGATGGGTGAAGATATTTGGAACGGTCAGCCTTTTCTACAAAGCCTAGCTATGGTAAGCATCCAACAAACAGGCCATGTAAGATCGGCATCGTTGTATCCTTCAAAGCAGGTTCCCTGTATTGCGGCAGGACTCCCGCACTTTTCTACTGATTGGGCAAGATGCTGGGGTCGGGATGTCTTCCTCTCCATACGTGGGCTGTTCCTCGCTACCGGTAGATATAATGACGCCAAAGAACACATAAAGGCTTTTGCGAGCGTCCTAAAACATGGTATGGTACCCAACCTTCTAAGCAGTGGAAAATCGCCGCGCTATAATGCCAGAGATGCTGTTTGGTTCTTCCTGCAAAACATCCAGGATTACACCAAGATGGTGCCCGATGGATTAAGTCTCCTTGCAGAAAAGGTTGCCCGGCGGTTCCTACCTTATAACGATACTTACTTTGAATTTGACGATCCGAGAGCGTATAGTAAGGAGTCTACCATCGAAGAGATCGTCCTTGAAGCACTGCAAAGACATGCTTCAGGGTTGTCATTTAGAGAAGCCAATGCTGGTCCTGGTTTGGACATGCAAATGAAGCCCGAGGGCTTCCAAATTGACGTTCACGTTGACTGGAATACTGGCATGATCTTTGGTGGCAATCAATTCAATTGTGGAACATGGATGGACAAGATGGGTGAGAGTGAAAAGGCTGGAAGTAAAGGCGTTCCTGGTACGCCGAGAGATGGCGCTGCAGTCGAGATCACAGGCCTCTTATACAGCACGCTAGCATGGTTAGCTCAGCTTCATGACGATGGCAAGTTCAAATTCAGTGGTGTGAAGATCCACGGCGGAGGAGAAATCTCCTTCGGAGACTGGGCATCTCGGTTGGAGAAGAACTTTGAGCGTTGTTACTACGTACCCGTTAATCCCAGGGAGGATGCGCAGTTTGATGTCAACCCAGCCATAATCAATCGTCGCGGGATCTACAAAGACCTTTACAAATCTGGCAAGGAATACGAGGATTACCAACTCCGGCCAAACTTCCCCATTGCCATGACTGTCGCGCCTCAGCTATTCAGTCCACCCAAGGCTCTCCAAGCTCTCGAAGTCGTCGATTCTGTTCTCCGCGGCCCTACAGGCATGGCAACTCTTGACCCCTCAGACCTCAAATACAGTCCATATTATGACAACTCGGAAGATTCTACCAACCTTGCTACATCGAGAGGGCGCAATTACCACCAAGGACCAGAATGGCTCTGGCCGACTGGGTTCTTTCTACGTGCACTTCTCAAATTTGATCTTATGCGAAGGACTACAAAGGAAGGTAGGACGGAGGCGTTTCAGCAGATTACAAGAAGACTTGGAGGCTGCAAGAAGGCGATTAGAGAATCACCTTGGGCGGGCCTCACAGAGTTGACTAACAAGAACGGGGAGTTTTGTCGGGATTCAGTAAGTGACTACACTATTTTACGTTGCAAGAAGTGACTGATTTGTTGTAGTCCCCAACCCAAGCCTGGTCTGCTGCATGTTTGATGGACTTGTTTTATGATGCTAAAGAACTTTCAATGGATGAACGACCGAATTCAAACGTCGATTAATGGCTACTACGCACTCGGCGAACAATAGAGGACGATAGCAATATATAGAGTGGAGGTGCCATACCAAGCACTGGCGTCTTAACTTTCCACTACAAAACCACCTGAATAACAATAGACCTATCATAGAGCGCATTAGAGCCCAAAGCCAAGAAACGGAGAACCACAGTATTTCGAGGACGTGAGTGTCTTTCAATGATACTGAAGAATATTCTTTTCTCGAATATCATAGATAGAATTATCATCACCGTCTTCTATGCATTAATTGGCTCAACATGCAGTGTAACATTCGTTGACCAGTCATGTGAGTGTAGGCAGGGCTATCTCGTCCCGTTGAATCACCATGACACCTTTCAATTCCTCTCGCATTTGCAGTAGTCAGCTGCAGACCTGCAGCTACACTTTGAGCAGACTTCTGATACTTCTTTTCTTGATGCGCGCGGGATACATGCAGTCGCTTCTACGGAGCTTCGTGTTCCCCCATTCGGTCATTTCCGATCTGTTCTTATGCGACGAACCGAGTACGCACACTATATGATATCGTTCTCATTCACGCCAACTCTGTCAAGTGGTTCTTCAGCAAACATCTAAGATATCTACTTAGCTCGAGAACTCGACGGAAATGCGTTCGTTGGACACTCTAGTGCTACTTCTCTTGGAGTTGGTTCGTCCTTGCACATGTAGTCATTGCTCATCCTTTTAAACTCTGCCCTTGATCCATCTTCTGCGTTCTTCAACTCAAGCTTTGGTGCTGTAACTCGCGATCCTCACTGCTTCCGTCAGCTACCACATCACCCTGCTCCCATGCTCATGGACTACATCCTTCAAAGCCCAGACGTCATGACAAGCAAAACTTGATTGGTTACAGACACCCAAACCACAGCTGCAGAATGGACCTTGGGTACATGTACGGTCGAGATTGGGGTTTGGACAAAACATGCGCAAACGAACATCGTCCGCGACGGCAAGTTCTCAATATTTGAGTTTATAGGGAAAACGCAAGCTGTCGTTCAAGAGTGTATGGCTGGAAATAGGGCAGAAGCGAGACCGGTTGTGGGCTCAAGAGAAACTTTTAAGTCGTGGTTAAGCATACGAGGTGAGCGCCTCCTGAATAGACGGCTCCTAATAATTCAACTTGGGGGACTTCGCTTCGTCCGCACCACTAATCACATGAATATTGGACTTGAAAACGACCGACAGTACGCCATTCTCTAGGAAATATGCCTGTACTAGATCTTAGACAATATATCTTGCAGACGCCACGGGATGGATGTGCTGAACTTTCAAGAAACCAGGCCTTTCCGAAATTAGGACTCGATTCGTGCCCACAAAGACCATAGCAGCTACTCTATACAGCCTATCACGCTAGAAAGAAGCCTCCACTATGCTATTTCCTATCCCTCATCCGTTTTTACATCTTCTATACAGTCTACCACAAATCGGCCGTGCTCGACCGAGCTCTTTCGCGCCAATAGTAGCAGAGCTGGCTAATAAAACGTGCTTTCGATCTATATCCCCCGTGTATAGCTTCACCTAGCTATGAGCGAATTTTCGAACAATTTTTTACACATTTCTTCTCCATATGCTGGCAGCGCTCGAGTCTACCGCATTTGGTGTTCCCTAGACGAATACGTCCGTAATGCTTCAACGAATTACCAGACTACAACTACCTTGACAAAACTCAACTGCATCAGCCATCCATCACTCCCTTCTACCCCAACTGTGCCTTTCATCTCCCGGAAACTCTCATGATCCAGGAGGCTCCAGAATCCAACAGTGGCACGCACATCCAGAATTGTGTTCTGACATGGGCGGCGAACAAGGCGCACACGTAGCACCTACCTCGTTCCATCAACAAGGGGGCTTCACATCCAAGGGGAGTTTCAAATATGCCCCTAACAATAGCATGGACTCTTTGGGAGAAGGGCTCAATACCTCAATTGCGAGTTGAGAATTCAAATGCTTGGCTTCTCGAGACTTTGTGATAGGGCGACGTTCTGGTGATGAGCCGCAACTCAAGGCATATGGAAAATACTTGCCGGCAGATAGCGACCCTAAGTCAAGGTCATGAGCATGCTCATCCGGCACATGTGGAAAATGTCGAAATTTTATTGTTTTTGCCGCCAGAGCCGTCCATAAGCGCTTTACCGCATGCGGTTGGTGATTACTTACCGAAAGCAGTCTAGTTCAAGAATTTCTGATGATACGCACAATTCTCTCACTCCAAAGCACCTTCAGCTCGAAGGAAGCGATGTGTTATCGTTAGGACGCTGGCGGCGAATCAAGTAGAAAGTACTAAGTACTGGCTGCTTGTCTATTCATACTCGAACAGACCTTTTTAATCAGCGAATGCGTTTTTTGTGCGGGCGGAACACTCCACGTCACTGCGAGATTTGTGCGTGTTTTAGTGGATTATCTTATCTCGGTTGTACCTTCTCTACTTAAACATTCACGATGGAAGTCTGCCATCCTAAGCAGCTGGCAATCTCTTGATAAGTCGCGCTGTTCTGGAATGCTTCAGGTTTTCCCTTATTGTTTACATTCCATCGTTTGAAACCACACCATATCACTGCGATCATGGATTCATCAACGACTGCCTCAGCCACTACTCCCCCTCTCACTAGGACGACAACGTTCTTGATCTTGAACCTACACTGCGCCTCATGTGTGAAAAGTATCGAGACGTCCATGTACTCTCTGCATCCAAGACCATCGTCGGTCTCTCACTCGATTATCTCCCGCTCAATAACAGTCATCCACGATGCATCCCTGTCCGCAACAACCATAGCAAAGTCACTCGATGAGAGTGGCTTCGATGTCTATGACATTTTCACTGACCCGCATGATGAGATCCACTCTAATGGTGTCTCGTTAGAAGATCGTCTCGGAACTAATTGGACCCAGCGGTTTAACGAGGCCGTCGCACGATGGAAATGGAAACACGAAGATCTTGGGAATGCCCCTCCTGAGAAACGAAGACGACACATTGAAGAATGCGAGCAATGTCGCCTGGAAGTAAATGAGAAAGAAAAACCGTCTGCTACATCGTCGGGCTCGTTAAAGGACCAGCTCATATTGTACGAGGAAGGTTTGAGGGGTGATAATCTAATACTAGACGCATCTTCTGATGGCACTTCCAAAACCCCAATTCTATCTTCGGTGGCTGTTGGCACTTCTTCCGACGGTGGTCTCTTCCAAGCATCGTTTACTCTTGGAGGCATGACTTGCGCCTCTTGTGTCGGCAATATCGAGCATGCGCTCACCCAAAACTCATGGGTACATGCAGCCGAGGTCGCCCTTCTTACCAATAGTGCCTTGATTACCTTTCAAGGTAGGGGGCACGTGAAGGAAATAATTGAAGCAATTGAAGACGCAGGATACGAAGCCACTTTGGTGGATGTGAAGGAGGCGAAGCCCCAAAAGAAATCAACACCAAAGGCTGAGACTGAGAAGTGGCGTGCATCATATGCTATCACTGGCATGACGTGTAGCTCTTGTGTTGGAACCATTACAAAAGGGCTGCAGACAGTTGACTGGATCACCAACGTTGATGTCAATCTTATCTCAAACAGTGCAACTGTCGTTTTCATGGAAAAGGATAATTTGCCACGGATTCAAGAAATAATCGAGGATCTGGGCTACGAAGCAACTCTGAATGAAGTGGAGGAAATTAATTTCAAGGCCATAGAAAGAGTCCAGAGAAAGGTTGCAATACTCGTCGATGGGATTTACTGTGACCACTGTCCGCTTCGGATCAAGAACGCGCTGAAGAGGGACTTTGGCGAGCAAATCACCATCGAGAGAGACTTGACCATAAGTGATCCGATTCTGGAGGTTGTCTACCTACCGCATGTCCCCGACTTCACGATACGGTGTATCTTTCAAACAATATCGGGTGTTGACGAGGCGTTCAAGCCATCCGTTTATCATCCGTTGTCGCTCGAAGAACGATCTCGAAGAATGAGGATTCAAGAGCGTAGGCATGTACTCTTTCGTCTTGGCCTTTCCGTCGTTGCCGCCATTCCCACATTCATCATTGGTATCGTGCTCATGAGCCTGGTCCACACATCAAATCCTAGTCGTCAATTCATCATGCAACCGATGTGGGCTGGTCATGTCACTCGAGCTGAGTGGGCACTCTTCATTATCGCCACTCCAGTCTACCTTTTCGCAGCCGACGCCTTCCACAGACCTGCACTAAAACAACTAAAAGGTTTATGGAGACCCGGCAGCAAAACCCCGATATTCCAACGCTTTTACCGATTTGGAAGCATGAACACACTCATTTCTTTGGGAACGACAATTGCATACATTGCCTCTATTGTTGCACTGGCATTGACGGCAACTAGGTCATCGCAAATGAGTGCTACTAGTGGCTTGTCGACTTACTTTGACTCGGTTGTTTTTCTGACCATGTTCTTGCTTATTGGAAGGTTCCTAGAAGCATACAGCAAAGCCAAGACAGGCGATGCTGTTTCTCTGTTAGGAAACCTGAGGCCAACGGAGGCGATTCTCGTACACAGAGGCGAGGACGCGGATTCTGAGGACGAGAAAAAGTCCGCAGAGGAGTACTCGGAACGAATCAGTGTTGACTTACTTGAGGTTGGCGATTCTGTCAATGTCTTGCACGGCGACTCCCCACCGTCCGATGGTATCGTCGAGAGAGGAGTGTCCAAATTCGACGAGTCAAGTCTTACTGGGGAATCAAGGGTAGTACCAAAATCGGAGGGTGATGAAGTATTCTCTGGTACTGTAAACAAAGGTGGTCCGCTCACTATTCGGGTTTCCAAAGTAATGGGAAGCTCTATGCTCGATCAAATCGTTAAGGTCGTGCGCGAAGGTCAAGCTCGGCGTGCACCGATTGAACGAGTGGCAGATCTGGTCACGGGGTACTTCGTTCCTGTGGTAGTCTTTATTGCTGTCGCCACTTGGATTATTTGGATGTCCCTGGGTCTCTCTGGTTCATTACCGCATGATTATCTCAACGTATCTGTCGGTGGATGGCCGTTTTGGTCACTTCAATTTGCCATTGCTGCATTCGTTGTGGCTTGTCCTTGCGGCCTTGGTCTCGCGGCTCCAACCGCGCTATTTGTTGGAGGAGGGCTAGCTGCTCGCCACGGTATCCTTGTCAAAGGTGGAGGCGAAGCATTCGAAGAGGCAAGTCATCTTGACTGTGTGGTGTTTGACAAGACCGGCACTCTTACGGAAGGAGGAGAACCTGCTATCACCGATTCTTTATTCAAGCCTGAGGATAAGGAGAAGGCAATTCTTGAAATGGCGATGAGCTTAGAGGAACAGAGTGGCCACCCCTTGGCCCGAGCTATGGTACTGTTCTGTACCTCGAAGGAAGTATTGCGTGGTCGGAAAGTCAGTGATGTCGAGGAGGTTCCCGGGAAAGGACTGAAAGGAAATTTTGCATCTAGCAATGAGCACTCAGAAGATCAGCAAGCTATAATTGGCAACGAAGTACTTCTCGCTGACCACGGCGTTTCTATCTCTGGATCCGACCATACGATACTCGAAGAGTGGAAGGCCCAGGGCAAGTCGGTTGTATTACTCGCTTCACGGCGTGGTGTGAATAATTCAGAACCGAATAAAAACCAGGCCACGGTCCCATCTTGGAAACTGGCAGCCATGTTCGCGGTCTCTGACCCCCTTCGTCCCGATGCCGCCTCCACCATCGGCGCTATCCAACGTCGCAACGTCGCTGTTTGGATGGTTTCTGGCGACAACCCTACCACCGCTCGTGCTGTTGGCGCGCAAGTCGGCATCCCAGCCGAAAACATCATCGCGGGCGTACTCCCCGAGCAGAAAGCCGAGAAAGTAAAGTATTTGCAACAAACACTCTCCAAACGTCCTCGGTCTGGCTGGAAGAAGAGAAAAGATGGCGCGGAAGGGAGGGCAACTGTGGCATTTGTGGGTGACGGCATCAATGACTCCCCCGCCCTTACTCAAGCGGACGTCGGTATCGCCATTGGCTCTGGGTCTGACGTTGCGATTTCTTCCGCCGAATTCGTACTCGTGTCTTCCCATTTGAGCAGCATCCTCACTTTAATTGACCTAAGCAGAGCGGTTTTCAGGAGAGTAAAGTTCAATTTTGCGTGGGCGCTGGTCTACAATCTTATCGGGTTACCTGTTGCGGCTGGCGTGCTATATCCTGTGAGGAGCGGGGGTGGGCATGTGAAATTAGATCCGGTGTGGGCGAGTTTGGCAATGGCGTTGAGTAGTGTTAGTGTGGTGGCGAGTAGTTTGCTTTTGAAGAGTAGGTTGCCGCTTGTGGGAGTTAGACTGGGGAAGCCGGTGTCTGGGGAGGAGTGATGGGTTTACAAGTTTGGGGCTTTGTGGGATGTGTGTCTGGGATGTCAGTTACTGGGGCTTTGGAGTATACATTTTGTGCTTAACAGGATGGGCGGTTATATCTAAGTAGTAAAGATATTCAGAAACTGAGTATCAGCTCGCTATAGTATATATAGAGACCTATTTTATATTTTATAAGTCTTGAAACTAATACAGAGGTTGCAGATGTAGAATGCCCCCCTCATTAACTTATCCACACCCTTCTATTCTGCAAATAGTGCATCTCAATATACAAGAGACGGTTGATTCATACCAAAAAACAACTATAACTCTTCCCTCTCAAAAAAACAGCACCGCCTACGCTCTCACATCAGAAACCCGCTTGCAAAACACTCCTTTTCACATGTTCGATCGTTAATCTACGATGACGCTTTGGATCTCCTTGGGTCATTGGAAACGCTCTGGAAACCCGAACGAAGTCTTTGCGAGTTTTTGCTTGGGTTTGGAGAGGAGAGGAGATGTAGGGGGTGGTGGATGGGGGGGAGAAGGGTGGTTTGATCTCCTTGGGTCCTGGAAACGCTCTGGAAAACCCGAACGAACTCTTTGCGAATTTTTGCTGGGTTTTGGTTTGGAGAGGAGAGGAGATGGGGGGGAGGTGTAGGGGCTGGTGGATGGGGGGGAGAAGGGTGGTGTGGAGAAGGGTGGTGTGATCTGGATGTAGTGAGCCGTGTTTTTGTGGTGTGGTTGGTGGTTGGTGGGAGGGATGGAGGTGTGAGGGATGGAGGTGTGAGGGAAGTGTGGTAGGTCCAGGGGGAGTCGTGGAGGATGATTTAGGGGAGAAGGTGGTGCATCTTTTGTGCTCGTCTATGTATTTCTTGTTTTGTGGGATTACGTGGTTGGTTTGCGAAGAGGGGGCAGGGGGGCCGAGCTGGGCGCAGGATATATTTCTTGACGGCACGTTTGGCTTGGCTTTGGCTTGGCTTGTCTTGTTCTATTCTTGTCGTGCGTCATCTTATGTTTCCAAGTCTGCAGATGATAGGATTTTGGAACAGAAGACTGAGATGTTATTTGGACACTGGTAAGAGGGAGGAGAGGCGAGGCGAGGCGAGGTGAGGGTGGGAGAGGGATGGGGTGTAGGTTTTAGTGTGAGATGATGGGGTATTGATGGAGGGGGGGGGTGGTAGAAGGGGGTTTGGGTTCTGGAGAGGACGTACATATGTGTAAAGGGGGAAGTGTGGTATGTACAGTATGTGGGTTGTAGGAAGGGGTTAGGTGTAGGCTTTTCTTGTAAAAGCCTTTTTTTTGGCACAGGATAGGCCGGCTTTCTGCACAAAGCATAGGATTTGCCATCTTTGCAGTTCTTCATCGAGAGCGTTATCATTGGGGCATTCTGCATAGCGAAAAGTTGGAAAAGAAGGAAAGGACTGCGACGGAGCATGTTCTGGCTTTGGGATGCCGTTCCCTTTTTTCCCAGTTCAGTATTGTACACTATTAGTGACGAGCCAGGAAAATGAACGTCTTGAAGCTAAAAAAGTCGATGATATAACAATCAAGATGGAAGAACTTTTTTTTCTGTCCCTCCACGCACATGCGTTGAGAGCTCACACCAAACCCACTGATGTGAGCTACTTTACATGTCGATAACGACACTACCTACCCTTCCCGCCCCCCGCCCCCACCTCCACGCCCTCCCCCCCTAAACCCTCCACAAGCGCAACCACCATCCCGCTTATAGCATGCCACTGCACATGACAATGCAGCAGCCACGCTCCCGGATTGTCCGTTATATATCTGTACCCTCATCATCAGCCCTCATATCCCCCAAAGCATACAAAATGAAGGGTGAGCATGTTGATCTTACCGTATAGCCAACCATCCCGACCCGGGGAGCTCGACCGTATCGCGGTAAGGTGGGTTTTTGGTGTTGATGAGGGGGGTGGAAGCCTTGATGAGAGTGGGAGGGGAGCCGGTGCCGGAGCCGAGGACCCAGAACTTGTGGCCGTGGAGGTGAATTGGGTGGGACATCTGGGGGTGGAAAGTTAGTATGGAAAGGAGGGAGAGGGGGTGGTGGAGGTGGACGGATTAAGAAGACGTTAAAAAGATTATCCATGTGGAAGATGACGGTATGGGAGATGATGGTGTGGAAGATGGCTGTCTGGAAGATGACAGTGTGAGAGATGATGTGGAAAATAGCAGTGGAGAAGATGTGAAGGTAGAAAATATCGGGGTTTTATGGAAATGTTTCTATTTGGAAAAAATCAAGATGGAAGACGTTCACTTGAAAGGACTCCAGGTGGAAGTTGTCCAAAGGGGACAGATCCAAGTGGAAGCAACCGTGGGTGGTAGGAAGCAATATGGGCAAAATTGTAGTTCGTAAAAATCTGTGCTCAAGAGACATGCAGAAAGCGGTAGACATAGGGGAATGTAGAAGTTTGGGCTCACCATATCCATCGAATCATTCGCAATCCTCATAATGATATCAACCGTCTTATTAGACGCAAAATGTATGGTCGTCTCTGCATTCCACCCGTCTGACGAGTTCCCGTATAGAATAGGGACTTTGGGTTCAGAGTAGGGGGAGTGGTTGAGTACCCAGGTGGTGATGCCGGTTTGGTTAATAATGAGATGTCTTGTGAGATCTGCTGGCGGAGGGGGGGTTGAAGCAAAAGGGTGGAGTGAGAGAGCAGAGAGAACTGATGCGCCGGCGACTGCTGAGCCGTTTCTGAGAGTCCAAGGAGCCGCTACGTCCGTACAATTTGAACTCATGTTGTTGGAAGACATCGCGTCCACCTGAAATGTCAACTATTAGCGAGATTATTGGCCGGTCTGTCATGGGACTTGCAATGTATTCCACAACCGCTTTTCCTTCAATAACTTGCTGCATGTCCCCCATCGGGAAGCTTTCAAACCTCATATAATATTTCCCGACTGGCTGGTCTAACTTGATCATTACAGAATATCGTTGTCCAATCTCGATATAAAGAACCTTCACGAAGACATCATTAGCCCAATTCTATGCTTCCTTGCACATCAGTGATGCTTACGTTAACCTCCTCTAACCCCACATATTCTCCGTCAGCCGCATACACGAACATCGAATGCCCGTCTAGCGAAATTGCTAGCTTGGTCACGGCACCCGAGTTGACAAGGTTAAGAGAAAGCCAGCCTCGACTCTGGTTTGCGGGGATATGGAGGAAAGGAGAGGTAGTGTTGACGCAAGGTTGAAGGGTAAAAGAGGTAAGGTTGTAGCCAGGCTTAAACATCATTGGGGGGACGCATCCTTTTGGATTCAATGTAGACATCGCTTGCATGCCCGACATTGCGCTGGTGGAAGAAGCCACCGCTGTAGTCGACATAGAAGGCATAGTAGACGCCATGGTTTTTGCAACTGAATTGTCCATGCTCATGTCCATCGTGGAGGTGTCCATTGAAGAGCTGCCCATCGAGGAACCGCCCATCGAAGAGCCGCCCATCGAAGAGCCGCCCATGGATGATGAATTCATTCCCATGGTAGTGATAGAGTGTGAGTCAAGGCCAAGGCCCGGCCCAGCTTGAAGGATAGAATCAGGGAGACATTCCACCCTCCCATGTCCATTCGCCAAGAGACTATCGACGCAATACGGAAACACGCCGGTCTGAGAATACTGCGCATAGATGGAATCCGAAAGATCATGCGTCCAGTCATTCAGCATTACTGGCATGGCATCGTGTTCGGCATGAAGAAGCTTATTAAGTTCGACCTTGCTCGAGGCAAGGCTCTCGAAAGGGCGACGACGCGATGGGGACGGGTGTATCATCAGTGGTCCTCGGATTCCATCGTCATAGTAGGCCTGTACATGGGTGTGGTACCAGTAGAAGCCATACTGGGTTTCGGTGGAGAAGCGGTAGGTGAAGTCTGCGCCCGGAAGGATGGGATACTAAGACAGAAGCATAAGCTACATACTGCTCAGGTATGCCAGTAAACTTATATAGTGATCTGACCTGGGTAACGCCGGGGACACCGTCCATCTGTGGCGTTCCACGTTGAAGCAGGCCTGGTGTGGATAGTTTAGTCTCCAATGGTAGGAAGAACCTCTTTCGAAGACTCACCATGCCAATGGAGGGTCAGGTTCACATGTAAGTTATTTCGGACAAATACTTCAATGTAATCCCCCTCATCAACATCGATCAGAGGGCCCGGTTGGTGGCCATTGATAAGGTAGACTTGTCGAGGAGTACCATCTGTGTAGCATCAGTAACATGACATTCTTCTAGTCCTCAATTGCTAGAGGTCCTAAAACTACGAAGGTAAGAATGGTGAACGTACCGGGCGCTCTAACATCAATATGAGCAGTGAAGTTGTACTTTCGCAATGCTGCCCAGGAGACATGAGTGTAGAAGAGTAAGAATGTAGCAAGGATATTTCGGATGGAGAACATGATAACCCCCCGTTGAGATAATTGCACGGAGAATGAGAGAGAGGGACATGTTAGATTCGAATAGGGTTGAGCGGACTATAAAGGGGACGCATTTTTCGATGTCCCGTGACCTGAGCTACCTGAGGGTTTTGTGCGTATTTTAGCTATTTTAGCTTCCCTAAGGTATGCAAGGACCCATAGCCGCTGAGGCTCGTGCTGGACAACGCACAAACCACGCACAAACCACGCAGCTGATCCTTATTTCGTCACTAATGCGCCAATCAAGTGCCTCCTTCGATTTCTGACAAAGCAAAGCATTAAGGAAATGATGATATTCCCAACTGGGGTTACAGCTGGCGGGGGGTTGAAAAAGTTGAGCCAGGGCCGGAACTTTTTATATTCATCAGATCTATCTCGTGTGTTTTCTTCTTCATTCTCGTCGTTCTGCTTGTGATTTGTATCATCACTTTTCTCATCGTTTTCGACATTTGCATTGCACGAATCTTGAGCGAGCTGAGTTTCTTTTTAGTATATGCGCGACATATGCGGACTGCGACTCTCACCTTCAAACCGTTTAGCCAATCTGTCATCTCATTCTCTCAATTTTCATGCTTTCGTCGTTCATCGATGTTTCTTTATGCTCAGTTGATACCCCGCACTTTCGCTCATTCTTCGCTTAGTATCATCGGCCATGTAACCAAATCGGCCACCTAACCAAAATTCAACCATATTACTTCTGAAAAGGCTGTATTACAAGCAATTCCTTCAAAACAGCCTTATATAAAACCTTCCAGGCCTTCTCTTCCTTCTGCCATACCTTAATATGAATCTTACAACCTTTATAAACCTTTATTAGCTCGTTGATATACTGCTTTTCGGTACGCTCATCGCGGGGCTTTTGCCTCAAATACTCTAAACCTAGCCTATCACTGGTCATAGATCGAGCTTCTTTGGCGTATAGAATGCCTTGTAAGACCTTAGCAGATTGATCTTTACGTATATTTCGAGCGTTGGTAGCGGCTTCCGTGGCTGCTATTTTGACTTCCAATAGCTCAATCCTACGGGTCATTGCATTGGCCCCCTTTGGTAAATTTGACTAACTTCTGATGAAGCTCGGTTTCATAGCCGGAGCAAAGTAAACCGACTTTTCGTCTTTTCAGCTGTTTTCTAGTAGTAGGGGCAGTCTTCCAGATATCGGGTGATTCCGTCATCGTGGAAGGTGTAATAGGACGAGCTGAGGGTCGAGTTTCTCGCACCTTATCCAAAACCACATTAGGATCGAAGGGAATTAGACCACTTTTCTTCCAAGCCGAACGTATAGTAGTTTCCTTGAAAGCTTTACTTCTGAACCCGTTAAAAGCAGCTAGAAATTCGATTTTGATGAAGGTTTCGTCGCCCGTTTGAATCGCTTCGTTAACGGCTTCCGAATGCCAGTGTTTCAGAGGCTGAAACACATTGGTAGGCCCAATTCATTCAATCTTTTGATATGTATGTAGAGCTAACTGATCAGGCTTTAGCTTCCTGTTATGCAACCCTCGCACTGCTGAGGCGGGTGAATGACCAGCTAGCCTGGATCGTAGCCTCTGCAAAGGTACATCGAATTCGCGTGCAATTTCTTTGACTCAGGTTTTGACGCATGTTCAGGGTATTGATAGCCTTCTTGATTCGATGCTCAATGCTATGTAGGTAGAAGTCATTGCATTAAATTTAGTAGTTCTTTTATTGACTCGAGTGCGAAGCTAACGCTACAATAGACACTCCTTAAATATGTAGGCCTGGTTACTCACAGATTATACAATCGCCACCGAACTGTATCATTCTCAAGACAGGTTCTCAATACACGAGATTCCTCCTATTCGTACCCCCTCCTTCAGTACTTCAGAATAGCTGGCCTTTGTAGAATAGTCCCACGGAAACGAAAAATCATCGATTTTTTTATTCGATGGAAACTCTAAATCGTAGAAATGCATCGATGTCTCTAGATATAGAGACGTATGAGAGAGACTGACAATTGAATTCAGTCCTGCACAGTTTCTGACTCTCAAACGACACATCGTTAAGTCTTAATTCTCTCTCTTTCTGAGCATTTCAACTTTTCAATCAACTTGTATATCTTTCATCGTAGTGAGCGCTGAATTCAAGAGTCAAACTTCTATTGAAGATCATTCTATAGCTCATATAGTGTGTTTATTGACAAAGTCTCATTCTCAACAGAACAGTGATTTGAACGAAACGCAGTCGAATAAGCCTCGAGAGCTTAATCATCGAAAATCGCTGAGAGTCTCTATTGATAGAACTTCGACATTGAGATATATAAGTCGTGTGATGAGAACGCAGTATCTTGCCCCTTGACTCGATGACTTCGATGATCGTTGTAACAGTCACACATCGCTCGATAAAGATCGTTAACAAGCTTCTTCGACTGCATATCATTGAGTTCGTGACTCTTCTTAGCTCTGATAGAATAATCAATTGTTATTAGATTTTCAGTCAACATCACGTGAAGATGAAAGTCTTGTCAATCATATTGCATTAAATATTAATCGATTTTTGAAGATTGTTGATTGAATATGATTGAATCTTGATTATGTGATCGATTTGATTACATGATCGATTAAGCGAAGATTTTTTTTCGACCAACTTTTTCATCTCTTCGCGAGCTAAAACTCAATGATATTCTCAACTCACAATTTCATCAAGAGTTTCTTTATGTTTCTCACTTCGTCTGTCATTCAACAAGAATTACTTGATGAATTGCTAACAAGTTTTTCAACTTGACATGCACGCAGTGTTTCTGCTCTTTCAAACACTTGACTTGCAAAAAGAACAGCAAATAAAATATAAATTAACGTTCAAACAAAATTAGAATGATTCTTTCATGAACGATTTTCGCAATGTCTAGAAGCACAGCTTCTGATTCTGAAATTTGAAAGATCAGATGAAGTATCAAATCGCGCAGCATCTTCGAGACAATATGCTGCGATCAGATTGCAGACAAGTGTAACACAAAAAGACTGTGAGATCTCTTTGAAGAAACAGCAGTAAAAAGAATGTTTCTCAACATCATCACATGAAATTATCACGTCTATCAATCATTTGCAGTAAGCTTCTTCGACTTCTACACTATGATCGATTTTTTTTTTGGATTCTTACTCGATTCAACACTCATTATGAATCTATGCGAGATTCTATATAATGTAGCGAGCGCTGCGCTAGCGTAGCGCTCTTTTTATATCTACTATCGCTTTTCTCTGCACTTTATACTGTAACTGTTCTCAATGCAAGAACTCTATGAGCTTGTTTTCTCACTACTTTCTCTCTCTTTCATCTGATTCTTCAATGACGTCACAGTCTGAAATTGATTCAGTATGCTTGTCAAGAGTATCATTCAAATGATCGTTGTCATCACGCTCATGATTTCTAAAAGCTTTCTCAAGTTCGTGATGTTCTCTTTGCATTGCATCATCTTTCATTCTATCTTTCATTTAAAACATGTTAATAGAATGTGCTTGATCAACATTTGATCTCTGTCATACTTGCACATTGTCATAGTGACATTGAATACTCATCTTTCATGTAGAAATTGATTGAAGTCAATTTTTCTTGTGCGTAGCTGCGTCAATAGTGCGTTGTGAGACTTCGCATAATCTCTGTGTAGATGCAGATGCTGATGAGTCATCTTTGATGTCAGATATCGAAAATGAGCTGCGTTGAATTTCTTTCTTCAGACTATTCTTCATGTCTGTCTGATCTGTTTCTGTATGAGCGTCAGTCACGTCATCATCTCAATGCGTTGATGCTCAATCAGCAATAGAGACAACTCATGTGCATTGTCAATCATCTTGTTTGCTGCTTCATTTTCAAACATTTCTGTGTATTCTGTCATTCAATGTAACTTCAATGTGACTTCTTGAAATTGAATGTTTTCATGTGCAATCTGAACTTGTTGCAGACGTGTCTGATCTTTTGTTGATGTCATGACTTTCACTGTTTTCAGAAAGATCTGACTGTCACTGTATACTTTGTATATCTTATCATGACATTCTTGATTCGCTGTCGCTACGTCTGTGAGATGTTTCGCTCTCGCGATTAACTCTTTCAGCTCATCATGATAAGTGATGACTAAAGTCGATTCTTTCAGTCTCTTATTTAACTCTCAGTTTATTCTCATCACAATTGCTGTAACATCATCTCTGCTATCACTATCATTCAAGTAAACTCTTTGCTTCGATGTGAATATGTTGAGATTGTGTTGTCTTATTGACATTTTCTTGTTTGCAACTATAACTATCTTCAATGACTCTGATCAGAAAATCATTATGTAAAGATGATTTCAATTTATCTTTGTCTGCTTGAATGTTTCTTTCATTCACTTTCGCTTTAGCTGTAAAGATGTTTTGCACAGCTTTGATTTTCAATCTCTTTTAAGTATCAAGTCGTTGCGAATTCAACGCACTGTCATCTCGATAACTTCATTTGATTTTCAAAAGTTCATATTTATTATCAATCTTTGTATCAGCTTTTATTAGATCTGTCGTCGAATTCGAGTTGCTCAACTCAACTCAGATTGAGTTACAGTGTTGAGTTGAGTTGAGAAGAGTCAACTCAACTCGATCGAATTGAGTTCGATTCTCGACTCAACTCGATCAACTTGACGAGTTGACTCGAACTCAACGACATGTCTAGACATTTTACTTATTTGAAATAAGTACTAGTAGAATGAAATTATGAAACTTTAAAATGTGTGAGTATGAATGATCTTTATTCACATGTCGAAAAGAAATTTATATGTATGTAGAGAAATGTCTTTGACTTCTCTATCGTTGACTCAGATCTCAGTCACTGTTTCTAACTAAACTGCTTGAAAAATGTGCAAGTAATTTCATGAAAATAGTAGATTGCAAAATGAATTGCAAAATGAATTGCAAAACTATTTATGTAAGCTTTCTATTGATGTCTTCTTGTCTTCTTTGCTCAGACAATGCATTCAATTTAGCTTTACTCTTAGATGATGATTTCTTCTCGAAATTAGTCATCTCAAAGCTATGTTTACGTGTTACAGCAGAACTTGACTTCAAAGAAGAAGTCATCTTGCGCTGTTCTTTTTTCAATGCTAAAGATGACGATCTAGATTCTTCATTCGATTTAGAGACTGCAACGAATTTCATCAAATTTCTTTGATTCATTATCTTTCATAATGATTGATCGTTCTTCTTCAATCTATTTCTCTCAGTCAAGTGTGATGTAACTCGATCAAAATGAGCAGACGCTGAAAATCGAGCATTCAAAAGTGAAGTTGTCGTAGATCTTGCTGTATTAAATAACGTAGATAACAAGAGTTCTTTGAAGTTTGAGAATCTAGATTACGAAGATGGTATGAAAAGATCAACATCAATTGTATCATCATTCTTCAGCTCTGATATTGTTAATTAAATGTTTGATGATGAACAATATAACATTACTTATCATGCTCGTTATCATCAACATCATCATCTGATGATGCATCGCTGATATACTTTAAATCTTCATTAACGTCGATGATGAAGATTAAATCTTTGTTCTTTTCTTGTTTCTGTGCATTGAAAGCTCTTTTCTCTTCAATAAGCTCGTGAGACTTGAATTCTGCTTTCAACTTCACAGCATCTGCATGCTTAATCATCATGATATTCAATATGATATTGGCAACAAGAGAGCTGCGACGATAAGATAATACGTCTCGTCTCAAATTGAAAAGTTGTTCAACATCTGTCGAGATAACTGAAATTGCTAAAATATCTCGAGTCATTCTGCTTAAATGAACAAAGTCTCTGAGATGATTTCTTCAGAACTTAATGAGATCAATGTCTTGAACAGTGTCTAAAGCTTATTAGAATTTGATATTTCAAACTATGTGACTGCGAAATCGATTGCAAAATCAATTGCAAAATCAATTGCAAAGAAATTATGAGACAACATTAATTGTGCAACAAACGAAACAAAGAGAAGAAAAACTAACTCTGATTCAAATATCGTTTCGCTTCGTTAGTTAAAACAAGTGATGATGAATTGTGATGTCTGAAATTTCGTCTAGCGACTATATCTGCAATGAAAGATGATTGTTACAAGACTCTTTCTTGAAGTTGATCTTGCAATGTAGTTGAGTCGAGAGCGTAGTGTCTAGCATAATAATTTATAAACTCTCGTTTGTATCTTTGTTTATAATTGCTGTCTTGTCATGTAGATCGCTCGTATAGATTTAGTTTCTGATGAGAATCTATAATATTTTCGAGATTGTACATTAGCTTTCGATCATGATTGACATCTGTGTAATATTCGAATAATTTGATTCGAGCTTGCGTTAAGACTTTCAAAAGCGAACGCTTTCAAGAACGCTGCTTTCTCTTCAGAGCTGTCATGTGATCTTTGATATGAAAGAACAAAACATCATAAACGATGTAAATTGCATTGATGCTGAGTTCGCGATTACGTTTAAGTAAATCAGTGAATATCGCGAATGATTTGAGTAGTTCTACAAGATATTGAACATGTGTTCATTCTTCATTATTGAGAGATAGCTTTTGAAGAGTAGTATTTTCATTTTCGTGAGTAGAAATATAATTCTTGATGAAGATTTGAAGACGAAGTGCTCTCAAAAGCATGAGACAGATGAAATTTCAGCGAATTTTAACGTCTTGTATCATCTTGAGATGAAGTTCGAAATTGCGTTGAGACTTGTGAAAGTTCTCTATTTTCTGAGAACTTTCGTTCATATAAACAGAAAGCTTTCGAATCTAATTAAAGATTACTATAATGTCATGAATAAGAGTGTACTCTGTATTTTCGATCGCGATTGCAAAATCGATTGCAAAATCGATTGTGAAAATAATAGCAGAGCAAACTAACATGATAAATAAAAATTATTAATTATCTTGAACAGTGTTCGAAATAGACTCTCTTGTATAAACATGCTTTGAAGACTAATCTTAAATATTCAATACTCTTTCTCATTCTCATTCTCAAGACTTAACGTCAGCGATTTGAGTAACTGTTTAACAGTTAACTGAATTACATGTGCTAAACATGATAAATGTGAAATAGTTGAGAATGTTTGCAAAGTCTCGTCTAATGCAGTCATAATGACGTCGTTATTGCTGACGTTGTCTGTGATTACAGTCATAACTCGATCTTGAATATCAAGTTCTTGCAATATTTGTTCAGTAATACTGCTTAGATTGCTTTCGATATGCTTGTCTTTGATTTGTTCAAAGCTCAACAAGACTTTTTGATACTTTCAGAACTCAGTGTAGTAAAATCTCATGATGACTAGAAAAGATAATCTATTAGAACTACTTCATTCATCTAGACTAATGAAGATTTTAGAATTCGTTGATAAATTCTTGAGTATGTTGACTCGAACAACAGTTGCTCAATTCTTGAGAGAGATCGTAAGTTTGATTCTGTGCGACAGAGTAATGCTTGATTGTGTCATTTCAAATGCTCGTCGAAATTGAACATTGTCAGTAGTGACATGAAAGATATTCAAAGCAACGAAAGTTTTTTGAAGTTGTAGTGCAAAGACTTCTGAAGTATATTCTTGATGAAAAGCATGATGCTGTGATTTGTTAATCTTTTGCAATCTCTTTTGCAATCTGCAGCTAAGAAGCAACTTATTGAAGCTTTAACTCTAACAAAGTTACGAATGTCTCGAACGTTCGTGATCTTAGTTGCTAAGTTTGTGCGTCTATCACAATCTTTGCTATTCAGATGATGTTTCATGATGCTGTTATTGATGCTTCTATTGTTAGAATGCTCGTAGACATGCGAACACAAACGACAAATGAGTTTGAGTCTTTCGCTTTCGACTAAAGCTGTCTGATAGAAGTTATTTCATATCTTATCTGTTCATGACTGTGAGATTCACTTTGAATGATGATAGTCTGATACTTTTCGTTCTACTTGCATCGCATATTGAGTTTGCTTTCATCAATTCAGAAATATATGTTGATATTCTTGCTCATAATCGTATAGCACATATCATTCATCGTGTAACGACTGCAGTTCGACGAGCACGACAGAAGTAACGTTATGTCACGAACTGAGAGCTGAATGAAACCAGAATGAAATTCTAATAACTAGATTTTAGATACAAGATGTTGCACGAAGAAGAAAGGAAAGAAAGAGATCATTCAGAGATTTTTATACCTCATGAACGCTGAGTATCATTCGTATCGAAGGATTTTCATAACATCACTGATAATCTCACGCCTATCATCATCTATAATATTGTTCAACATTATCTAAGTGATCTAACATCTCTTTTCCTAACATCTTTCGAGTAACACATGCTAAAATCGTGACACGTTAGAAGAAGAAGATCGAGCACTATTATGCTCGCTGTTGTCAAGATTCTCTGAAGATATATTTATAGAACTGAATAAACTGTTCATACTTGCTTGCAATTTCGATGTTCTGTTTCAAGAAAATGACATGATAAGTAAGTTAAACGAAAAAAAGACTGCAAAAAGAGTCGCAAAAAGAATTAAAAACAAGTTTGATCTTTCAAGCATCGTTAAGCTTAAAGTTTGAAGATCAATGCAAATCGTGCGTCACTGTTGACTTGTGACTGATTGATTCTTATCTTTTAAATTAACTGTTAATTATTCTAAAAACTAGCACATTTTAATAGATTTCAAACATCATGATTGACTAAGAAGCTTATTACAAATACAATGAAATAATTATACAGAGATGAACTGAAGTACAAAATAATCGTTGATCGTTGCACAAAATTATGCAAAAAGAATGTTTAATTCTTCTGTTCACTTCTGCTATTTATTCATTACATGAGAGTATGCTGTAATGCTGCATGCAATAAATAATTTTATCTATCAGCTTGTGACTGCGAAACTAGCTAGATCGTTGATTTAGAAACGCTTGATTTCTAAGATATGAGTATTAAGAGAATCAAAAAGATTACTGAGCTTCTTAATTTTGAATATTACTTTTCAGATTTCACGTGTCAATTTGTGTGAAATATTTGATGTTCATTCATACTTGTCGTAGTCAAAATTTGTTGATCAATTCTCAGTCTGATCTGATAGCACAATTCACTTGCATGACTTGTTCTTAATCGTCTTTCTTCTTGATCATACTACACGTCATAGAGTTTTCTCAGATGTGATGAATGATTCTCGAAAGCGCTTTGATGTCAATTTGCAATCTCGAGAGATATGACAATTTCTGAAGAAGACTCGACGATACTGATCGCTCTCTGCTTTTCTATATATCACAATGTTAGTATAAATATTGAAATACAAGTCGCGAAATTGATTGCAAAATTGATTGCAAAATTGATTGCAACATCAAGAGCAAAATCAAGAGCAAAGTTCAAATAGTAAAAGAAATAATAATCATGTTGTAAACAAAATTACAAAAAGAACTGTCAAAAACTTACACAATAAAACGACGCGCTACGTCTTTTCAGAAATTCTGAAACTGTCGAAGAATCTTCACTGTCAATGCTTCTCTGATGACATTCGAGTCATTCATCATCTCTTCGTTCGTCATCGTCTTGAACTTTTCGCTCAGAAGCAAGTCATTCATCTGATATCGTTCTTTCGTCTGAACGTCATTGATGTCAGAGAGCTTCTCTCATTGAGAACTCTTCACACTTGTATCAAAACGAGCGCTTAGTATCGAAGAATCTTGATTGAGACTTGCGACATCGAGACGTGTTCTTACATGATTCACTGTATTTTCTTTCGCAATTCTATGAATTTATTAATATTTGATTGCAAAAAAGATTGCAAAAAATATCGTTGATTTCATTTGCTATTCACATGCGCAGTCAACAAGAACTCATGATCATCATTCGATGCTTGTAGATAGACATTCGATTTTTTGAATTGCTTGATTCAATAGAAATGAATATTTCTATCTCTGTTTTTCGCATCTTCAATTTTCTTCTCATCATCTGTCATATTTTGCACATGAGTTCTAGTCTTTTTTGAATGTGTATTGTTGAAATAATCTTCAATAGTCTTGCGCTTGTGAGTAGACATCATTGCGAATGCAGAACAATAGTTAACTTGTAAAAGCAATGATGTAGCGATCTAAATAATGAGATGAAATAGTGAAGATCAATTGCAATTATGAGATATGAAATTTAAACTTCAATATCTTGATTTAAGATTTTAAGATTTAGATCATCATCATTTCAACACTAATTAAGTCATGTAATCATTAACTTTTTTCTTCTTTTATCTTCAAACAACAACAACATACTGCAATCATGATCGCAACAGCTCAGTAAGTTATGTATCAATCTTACGAGTTTATAGAAGATTGCAGAACTGATTGCAATACAGAAACAATGAGCTTAATTCTAACAACAAAACGCTACTCAGCATCTTTGATTCTGCAACTGATGAGATTTTGAAATCAATTTTGAATTCAAATGAATTCTTCAACTTGCACGAATCTATGTATGTATTTCATTTCTTATTACTCTTGAATTGATTGCAAAACTGATTGCAAAGTAGAAATAATATTGCAGCGAATTCTAAATTCAAGCTTACAAGATCAAATCTCAATCATGAGTCAAACAATAGATCGCGATTGTCAAGCAGCTCAGAATCGTCATTGTCAAGCTCATCGTCATCATTCTCATCATCATTCAGTAAAAAACCTCATAACAAGCAATTTGTCAAAAAGATGTCTCGAAAACAGTCAATAGTGAAGTCGAGAACTGATGACAGAAAGATGAAGCTCATCAGGGTAAGTTTTGAGTCTTACTAGATTGCAAAAATGATTGCAAAAGTGATTTCAAAGACGCTGATCATATGTTAGAATGTTTGATTCATTGAGTCAGCTTGTGTTATCAATGTCATTATAAAAAGTAATCTTATCAAGCTCAAGAAAATGCGAAAATATTGCAAAGAAACTGTGACACTTCGTGAAATTCATCGATATCAAAGAACAATCGACTTACTTATTTCAAAGCTGTCGTTTCAGCGTGTGATTCGCGAAGTGTATCATGAATTGATTGAAGTCAATCTTCGCTTTCAATCAAAAGCTATAGAGACATTGCAGAAGATGACAGAAGCATGACTTGTTGCGATGTATGAAGATTAGTTTCACGATCAATTTTGCAATCAATTTTGCAATTGATTTTGCAATCAATTTTGCGATTCAAATACTGATTACTTAACAGACATCAATCTTTGTGCAATTCACGCAAAGCGTGTAATCATTCAAGCGAAGAATATGAGATTGATTTTTCATCTCACAAGCGAAAAGTTTACATTTGAAGCTTGTTTAAATTACATGACGAAGTAGATAGTCATGTTACTATGCAATCAGAATGCAACGCTGTTGCAAGATAAATAGATAGTAAATACAATTTTTGCACTGTCACACTGTTAGTGATACTATTGCTTTCGCGCATAATTCAAGTTATTTCTTATCGCTTTTGTCAAGAACTTTAGTTTTTTTTCCCTTGAATGTAAAGTCAATTGATTAATTACTTGTATGCATGAGATTTCAGCGCAAACGAGATTTTCGCGCACGCTAACTAAAACTATCTATATTGATGTCATTTTAGCACGTCAAAGTCAATACTATTTGTTGCTAATCTTTCTAGATTAGAGTGCGCGAAAATTCAGTTTGCATGAAAACTTCGTGCATACAAGTAATTATTCTATTTTTAGAAATTGAATTCGAATTCAGTTTGCATGAAAACTCTGTGCATATGAGTAAGTATACTATTTTTAGAAATCGAGTTCAAGCAACTCAACTCGATCTTAAGTTGAGCTCAGATTGAGAAAGATCAACTCAACTTCAACTCAAACTCAGAATTGAGTTGAGTTGATTTCTTTCAACTCAACTCAACTTTAACTCGACGACAGATCTAGCTTTTATAAGTGAATATTTATCGACATCATGTTTATTTTCATCTGTAGAATCTTTGTTGATGTTGCATGATAAACATTGATGATCTGTCACAATGTTCTTTCTTGCATTGATTTCAGCTTGATGTTCAGACTCTTTCGATGATCTTTCATTCTCTGTGATGTATATCATATGATGACTTCATGACTAAGTAAAGAACGCGTCATCGCGAAGTATATTTGCTTACTTGTCGTCATTGATGAGTCTTAAGTAGACTCAATGATTGTCTGCATAATCTTTTGTTTAATCACTAGTTTTGCTTTGACATGATGCATGTAAGTCACTCATTTCAGTTTGAAGTTCAATTGAACTCTCAAAATTCTGATATTTGATTTCAAGTCAATCTGATGTTTTATCAACTTTACATTAACATTCATATTAAATCATTTAGAAGTTTTCATAAAGTGAATTAACTCATGCTTTGTCATCAAGAATTTGATGTCATGCGTTTTTGATCACTGTTCGCATCTATCATAAATTTCGCTAAAAACTCTGCAATTGCATTTTATAAACTCTTTGTATGTCAAGATATTGACATTATTCATGAAGTTTGTGAAGTTAGTTCTCAGCTTGATATCATCACATGCTTCTAACAAGTTCACATTGTAGAACAGATATAATATCAATGATAGTGAAAAATCTTGTGATATGTCAATGTTCATGCTGCATTTCATCGTCGTGTAGTCATTAATTGTGATCGTGATGCGTTGATCTTTCAGAAAGTTCTTCACAAACTTGAGAAGCAGTCTAAAAACTTTTCTCTTCTTCATGTCGTGTAAGAGTCTGCTGTGCATCACATTATTAAATGCACTCTTCTTATTCAGACTCAGCAGTGAAATTACTCTTTTTTTCATGTTACTTCACACAGTATGTATCTTTTCTATAATTAGTTGCAAAATCGTATTTGTTGATCTGTGCTTGCAAACTCTCATCTGAATGTTCAATATTGAGTCGCAAACTTCTATGATATTTTGCAGATGTTTGAATACAATGAACTTCAATATTTTACTCAGTGTGTCGAGTAACACTGTTAGGGGCCAGCATAGAGCGAGTCATATGGGTGTAATGTAACGAGTATATAAATGCTAAGGAAGGAAAGTATCTAGAAGGGAAGGGCCGACTATCTATATGACTCAGGAGAACATAAGCTAACCCTGAATAGGGTTGACTTCGGAACAAGCCTATGCCCTAGCGGCGAGCGATCGGCGATAGCCCTCAGGATAGCCATCAACATAGCCATCAACATAGCCATCAACATAGCCATCAACATAGCCATCAACATAGCCATCAACATAGCCATCAACATAGCCATCAACATAGCCACCAACATAGCTACCAACGAAGGTGCGTAGCTAGGATCGTAACAAACACAATTGATCTATATATTTTTACATTGAAGTAATCTTTCTTGTCTGATTTTCACATCACTATTGTGATTGCGCTCTTGAACTGAGTTGACTGTATTTTCTTCTGTAAACATTTTTCAAAGAGAAAGCGTATTTATTCTGACGCGTTATCAACAAGCTTGCGCATTATTTTATTTGTATATTCTGTGTATTTTGAAGTCTTGTTGAGCATCGCTTTGTAGATGACTCTCTTAATCTTGCGATGCATCAGCGAAATGTCATTTTCAATCAAGAATGAATACTCGAAGTCTTTTGTATTCAGCATAAAGATCTTTGAAGATGATGAAAAGTGAGTCTGAAACATCATCTTCGTCTTATTCTGCGCTGTCGTGATGATGTTGAAGCATTTTGACTTGATCAGAGAAGAAATTGTCGCTTGAGTCAATGTGTCTGCGACTGCATTTCTTGCTCATTTTGCGATTTGAAACAGTTCTCTTGAGAATTGCTTGACATTCTGCATGATCTCTCGATATTCACTGCGCTTCTGTTTTCTGATAATCTTGCTCTTCTTGTCACATGCTTGAATGTACTTTGTTCAGTCGTCGACGATTCGACAGCTTCTTCTCATTCGTCACACGCTCTTGACGATCTTCATACACTTCTTCGTTCATTCTGCTTTGATCATTTCGTGTGATCTCGCTCAGAGAGTGAAAATCTTGACGATCTTCTTCAGTGCATTCAGCAGTTGCTTCGTGTATTCATTTATGCGCTGACGCTTCGTCTTTTGATTCGACAGTGATTTCGACATTTGTTCTTTCAAAGTATTGATGAACTTCTCTTCATTCATTGTCTTTCAGTTGCGACGCGATCTTCGCGCTGACTCTTCGCAGGCTCTAAGATCTATTACTGTCTGTATCGACAGATGATCTGAGAAGTTTTTCATTTCTTCATTGATTTCGCATCGTATCAACCTGTTTGTGATGTTCTCTGTCGTTACTATGATCGATTCTAGAGGGAATAATATCGAAATCATCGAGAGAAATACTAATAGCAGAATAAACAAAATGCCTGGTTTATGAGATGAGACTCTCTATGATCGACTTAGTTTCAAACACAGGCTTTCACTCGTCGAAGGCCGATTTCGACCGCAGGGTTTTTGATAGTCGATGTCCTCGATTTATCAAAGACCACATAGTCACCTTATTTGCTATGTTCATGGTCTCTGCAGACCTAAAACTCTGATAAGTTTTTCAAGATCTTCAACAGTGTTCTCGTTATTAGATTTCGCCCGGGATAGCACAAGCCTCATCTTGAGGATCCTCGCCTTCGAGTGGGAGCGGTTTACTACAGGGATCTTGTTCTCGTAGCCAGCGCAAGTGAACCTGATGAATCTTGGGATGACATGCTCTGTTGACACATTACCCAGCTCAATGTCGCTAGCGATAGATATGTACGCTGCATCAAATACTTCATCTTCGCAAGCTGACGAACAACAAGACCTGGCATTGCACGTCTCTGTATATGTTGCCGAGCAACATTCAGTTGCGCTCTTTAAGTTCGCTGGGGTAGCGATCACGGCGTCTTGGGCACATGGGCGATTCTGGTAGGCTCAGGCTCATTCCTAGCATAAGAATTTCATACATGTACCTCGTGCGCTCTGAGTCTTAAAGGTAACTAACAAGGACAATTTGCCGCGAAGATTGGGAGACATACGAACTACCCCAGCCCATTCCATTGTATTGTAACATTCTTCTTTTAGACTCAAAATCCGTAATTTTCGGAAAACTCATCCAACTCCTAAAAACACTGCTGGAGGTCTTATCGTATGGCCTCCGGTGCCTTTTATACTTCAGCTACGCTAATGCAAGCCAAGAGGCACTACACAGCGCGCATTCTTTCCTTCCACTGTCAATCCTTCTATTGCTTCTTTATTTGACCTTCCTGTCGCTAATCACCATAACCACTATAGCGTCTCACTGTCAACATCGTCAACATGTTCAAATTCACCTCCTTCGCTTCGTACTGTGCTGATCCCGCTGTCGTCGCACTCAAATCTCCTAGAAGCCTTGGACGGATGTCCCACTTCGTTGGAAGAACATGACCCATGTTGAACCATCTAGTTACCCTCATACTGGAGGCTCCAGTCGCATGCCTGGGCCAACTATCCAAGCAGTGTCTCTTCATGGCGATTGATGACCCGACATGCTGGACCGTACTTTTCAAGAGGGCCAAGAGAAGTGGAGGGTTAAGATGAAACGTAGACGTCGAGTATTCTCGTGGTGCGAGTTATTCTTGGTCAGTTCATGTGAGCTAATCCCAAGTAGAGAAAATGCTACATCAATCGATAAGTAAGGTAGCTTTCAGATTTTTCTTTTGCTACTAATCAGAACACCTCACCCCTAATTCACGGGTGAAATATGCACTAGTAGTACTATAGTCACATACTAAACCTAGCTCAGCGTCCCAAAACAGGCGCTTCATTAGAACCGCGCAAGTTTTAAAAGAGACGGGTGTAAAGATAGTCCAAGATTCTCTCGGCTCAGGATATTGTAGTTGCTTAGAATCGGGTCATACAGCTTGTGCAGAGAGAACCACGATAGAATAAGTGATATTGCCTTAATCAGACAGCATAAGTTGTGCCGGCAAATAGATATAGGACGAGCTCTTGTTCCAGTAATCGCCCTCTTTTTCTGGTAGTGACAAGTCATCATCAGCGGCAGGCGGACTGATGTTATGTGTGACTGCATAGGAGGTGTCCCGAGATGATGTCGACCCGGTTACGATGCTGTAACTAGCGCCTAGGGGATATTTAGGCTGGATCATCCTATGACAGAAATAGTACCGTACTTTTTTTCCAGCTATAGCTAAGCCAAGAGGTAGAGTTGTACTCATGCGTTATTCAGACACAACCGGGATATTATATTGCGGCGCCCGTCTCTTGTCTAACAAAGAGAAGGGACTGAATTGTGGGTGATGGGTAAAATAAGCGATTGATTTCGGAGAGAGTAGCCGGTACATAGGAGATGTGGTAGGCGGCGGGTATATCGGGCGGATGAGGGGAGTGAACGATGAGCTCGTGTACTATAGATTTAGTCATGGGATCAAGAACCTATATTGGAGAGATAAAGAGACATTGTCGATGTTGACAATCTTATAGCAGATTTCTTCAGGGAAATGAACCGCAAAACAATCTGGGGAAACCTTGAAATCCAGGAAAAGCAATAGCGCATAAGCGGCTAAGGAACCGAGATATGAGGTGTTTCGGGGGTAACCCCTTACAGCCGTTGAGCGCTTATAGCTTGTATAGTCCTGCCGATACGAGAGGATGTACGGACTCGACGCCAACTTTTTCGATTGGCCATGCTAATTATAGGTCTAACGTGGGATGGTCCGAAAGATTATCCTCGTCCAATACCAGTGAGATGGGGGTTTCAAACACACATATTTATATGTCTTGCACGTCTCGCTCCGAAGTCTGTCACTCAGGATATGACTAGGCGCTATCAATCATGGGTCTTCATCCTGCGTCTTCTTCACCCTTTCGTTCTGTCATAGCGCGGACATTCGTAGTTCTTTGGCTCCTCATCTCTCGAGTATCTAGCGCGGTGATTATGGGAGACGTCAATACCACGGGCGGTTTGCCAAGTCCGAATATGACACGATTGCAACACACGCTCAACGTCTCAAGTCCGACCCACAGTCCGAAGTATCATTGTACCAATAGCAGGGAATGGATAGGTCGCGATAAAGGCTATCAGATCACAGATTGCTTCAACGCAAGACACAAGTTCTGGAAAGAAATGATAGAAACTCATAAGCCAGAGCAACTCGTAGAGTATATGGGCAATGATGCCGTGCCGACAACGCGTTTTGAGAAAATTCAGACCCCTCTCAGATTCACCTCCGGTAAGTGGGTATTCACGCTAAAATTAGTCTTCTACGATCAAGGTCCGAGTGGCCTGATTATCAGAACGTGTCAATGACAGAAAATCGCAGGTTCCTGCACGGTTGCTATTGTTATGCGTGGCTTTTTCGATCCTGGAGAGCTACCAGGAGACCCCAGTCTGCACTGGCCGGACAATAACGATGTAGCGACCCGGAAGGACCCATACGACGATTTGTTGGAGATTCTCTCAAATTGTCGTTATGTAGGTGACAGTGGGTGGTACCAATTCGGTATGTTTAATTCGTTCATACCAGTTTGTCTACTTTGCTTGAGTTGTGCAATATTGAGTACACCTCCTTGCAAGCTAGACTTGAGAGCTGACGATTTCTGTCTCATCCTCGATTTCCAGGGTATGAAGGCGACATAGGCGTTTTTATCTGGAGAACCGGATCAGTAAGAGACAAGGAAGTTTCCGAGGCCATAGATTTTAATACAGCGATGAGGTAATCACTGCGGTGGGGGCTTATACTCTTGAATAAAGGGCGACTGATCCGTTTATGGTAGCCATTGTAAGCCTCAGCTTAAGTCGATAGTATATGATGCGCTGCACAGGTTCCATACCGATTACCATTTTTTGACCGTGTGCATTCAAGTCAAGTTTCTGTCTTTGTTCTTCTCTTTGATGCGGAAAAGATTTGTGCTCGCCAAGATTAGTAGCCGTATCCTGCGCTTTTGGGGAACTTCTATGCCACCTTTGGATTCAATTTACAAGCTTATGCAACAAGAAAAACTCGGCAGAAGAACGGCCTGGAACCCGTTATCTTGATCAAATTTGCCGCTCGTTCTGAGGGTCGCCACAAAGACAGATGATCTACAAATGACGTTCTTGTGCCTAGGTTTATTCATATCGTGAGACCTGCCGAGTCTTTTTGTCTTGGCTCACCGGCAGCCTCGAAAGAGCCGTTCGGAGAAATTTTCAGGGCCTGCGCGCTACTGTACACTGGTGGTACCCATGTAACGTTGTGGCCTCGCTCTTTCATAAACCTCACAGTGCTGTTGTCGTATTCCCACTCGAAGGCAACCTGATTGGGAATCAACTGGTCATGAAGCCGCGGCCTAGCTAGGGCTTCATGCGCTGTCATGTTACGATCGATAACATCCAGAGCGTTTTGAATGGTGGCCGTAATGATTCGAGAGCCCCCAGCGGCACCAAGAACCGCAAACAAAGAGTGGTTTGATGAATGCTCAACTATGAGAGGGGTTATTGATGATAGAGAGCGTTTGTTAGGCCTGATATAGTTGGCTGGAGTTGGCAAATAGCCAAAAGCATTTTTTACGTGTGGGATTGAGAAATCATTCATCTCATTGTTCATGATGATACCAGTCTCAGGCACCAGTACCCGCGAACCGAATAGCAAGTTGATTGTAGTAGTCAAAGATGTAGCCAATCCAGAGGAATCTGCTGTGACTATGTGGGATGTTCCATGTGTTTCAGCGCTTTCGAAACCGTTGGGATCGTAGGCCGATACATTCTGGGTATGGTGGTCTGAGATCTTGGCTCTTATCGCCGCCGCGGACGTAGCGTCAAGTATATCCGCTTCGAAATCGTACAAACCATGCAAGAAATCTGGATCTCCAAGTTCTGTCCTCTTCCCGTACCCAAACCTCATAGCTTCATCAAGTCGGTGGGTATTAAGATTTAGCGTCTCTTGGTTCCCCAAGTCTTCGTAGCCCTCAAGTGTCTTCAGCACGTTCAAAGCCACGGCTCCACTAGCAGGGGCACCACAACCATAAATGTCAAACCCATGGTAGCTGATCCTCACGGCCGGTCGAGAGACAACGGCATAGTTCCGTAGATCTCCCGCTGTCATAGTCCCATTAGTTCCCAGCACGGCCTTTATGGTTGCGTCGGCCATCGAGCCGGTGTAGAACGCCTCTGCGCCTTCCACCGCTATTTTCTCCAACGTGTCTGCGTATCTTTGGCGATAGATGGTATCTCCTAGTCCCAACCTTGTCCCGTTGGGAGCAAAGTCAATTGCCCAATTATTGTCTTTGGCGAGGAAATCGAAATCCTGGGTTGCAAAGCCCATGAATCGAAGGAGATCGTAAGAGACAACAAATCCATCCCGAGCGATCTTTACCGCTGGCCTGACCACATCCGCCCAAGGAAGGACTCCGTAGTGGGTGTGAAGGTACTCAAGACCACGGACTTCTCCTGGGATTCCACTAGGCTTTCGTTAGCTAGCTTATGTAAAGAAATATCTAGAAACACACCTAGCAAGCCCACCATATACGGAGCCCTCGACGTTGTTCTTGTACATGTCCTCGAAAGCGGCAGCAGGTGCCGTTTCTCGGAAGTCGATGGCTTCATAGGTACCGTTGGGCGATCGAACAAGGACGAATCCTCCGCCACCAATACCACTATGGTACATTCCTATGACTCCCACGCAAAAGGTTGTCCCGACTAGAGCGTCGGCGGCATTGCCCCCGGCTTCAATTAGGTTGATCCCAATTTGGCTGCATATTCTATTCTCGGAGGCGACGGCTCCCAGTCTGTCGTGGTTAGTTCTCTCAGAAGCAGAAGATCCAAGGAAAACTTGGGCCGCGAGCGTGACTGTGGCGAGTAGGGCCCACGCGCAGAATATAATCATCTCAGTCCTCGACGCACAAGAGGAAGACATGGTGCTGTAGTCGATTACTGACGTGGACGTTGCTGTGCGCTGACTATCAAGTCAAAACACGCCATACAAAGTCTACCTTCACCTATTAGAAACCACAATTGTGCCGAGTATTCGACAAAAAGGAAGCAAACCACCAAAAAGATAGCACCGAGTAGTTGTTGCTAATCTGATCTGATCTGATCTTATCTTGCATCTTATCAGGTAGATCTTTAGATTCGATTATTTTGCCCATTCCATTAGCGCGGTTTTGCAGTTGAACAACAAACCCGCTCCCTCAGAGCCTCTGGCGTCCAATTGAATTACTATAGTCAGATCATCGGCGAACATGCAACAATACCATGCTCTCACCTATGTCTCGATAATCTTTGGAACTTTCCTCGGGGCTGCTGTAGCCCATGAGCGCCAGCTACTCCCAAAACCACACCAGCTATGGATACGGCAAGCCGATACTTCCATTTGCCTCAATGATACTGGGGACTGTGCTCAGTCAAATACAATTGGCGATCAATGCCTATCAATAATTGGCATGGACCAAGCAAGCTTAGAAGCAAATGATACGCCTCAGAACGCACAGAAAGTCAGAGACTGCGTTTGCAATGGGGACTATTGGAGCCACCTATATGCGTGCGCTACATAATCCCTTCGTCTGATAGTTGTAACCGTCGCTGATAGTCAATCATAGTTGCAACAGCTGTTTGACAGCTAACAAACTCTATCCAACCGATCTTAACCCTGATGCTACACCTTTGCCCACCCTGTCATCCTCGTACTGCACCCCGGCCGGCGGTAGATCAGCGATAGAGACTATAGATGGCTTTGTGGATCCAGTAACCCAGGAGGTGTCTGGCTATGACGTTACGGCTACTGCAACAAGCTCCACCCTGGCAATGAGCAGCCAAGCGACTACAGGAGGGGGTGCTGGTAGAATTACACCATCGCCTGACGCAACCGTAACCGATCCTGCGTCTGCGCGAGTGTCACCGTACCTCAATCATTCTGCGAATGCTACGGTTACGGAAACATCCCAATCCAGCAGCTTGGCAGCATCAACTCCAAGCGGTTCAGCTTCCTCGGCATCTACGTCAGGTTCCTCTACTAGCTCGACTTCGGCATTGCTATCATCCAACTCACAGTCATCTTTTGCGACATCAACAACTGCGACATCGGCAACGAAGAGCTCCGGGTACAGAAATACGGCTACTATCTCCCTTTCATCTCTGGTACTTCTCTTGGGGGTCTTCGTTCCCAATCTTATCTGAGGTTCCGGCGCAATGGATATACCCCTTGGCTGTTACTGACATCGGCGCTTTTTTTCATTTCTTAGAGATAATTCATCGTCCAATAACCCTTATACATTCGCTTTCCATGCTCCGTGTTAGATTCTTAGCTACGGCAAATACCCTCGAAATGGATAATAGATTTGACTCTTGAATATCTTCCGCCATGAGGAGCGGCTAGATGTTCACGAGATATCCTCCAGCTTGCGTTCTTCCTTTTCCCAAACTGCCCAGTGTACTACGCATAATTCATAATACCGTTTGTTTAGGTTCCTCAAGTAGTGGGCCAGCATCAGTATTCAACTCGTCGTTGGTCCAGCCGACCTTCCATAACCAAACCCAGCCACCGTAGCCCCTCGATCCCCAAGTACCGACGATTCCATATGGAGTCATGATGCTGGACCAGTACCAGATATTAAACTGGTTATACCGCTTTGTCAGCATCACCTTCCCAGATTTCTGTTCAACTAGTCCGTCCAGGTCAAAGGGTTCTACACCATCCTTCCCAGTGGCATGGAGGTATAATATGGTTGGACAATCATCGTTCGCACTCGCCGAGAATCGAATACCGTGCATCGGCGGGTCAAAAGAAACACGCTCCTCAATCTGTCTTGAAATTGAGTAAAAGCCAGTCCACTCTCCGTCTTCGAGAAACTCTCGGCTCGTCATCTTGGGCAAATGGCACGTCGCAAGTTCTCTAGGGGTAGTGAGAGCAAAAGGGAGAGGTAAGTCCATCATGGAGAGGAATGGTATGTCTTTGGCATTTGGAACGATCAGCGCTGTAGGTGGTAAACCAGGATGTTTAAACCTGTGCGGACTGAGTATGAACCCCCGGCTGATATTGTCCCGAAGCAACATGGCGAAAACGCCCACGGCCATGATTGCTTCAACATACTTCTGCAATAGCATCTTAGGGTTTTCAATGGATAGCTCAGGCGCATTTTCAGGCTCATACAGGGGCTCGAGCAAATAGCGCTTTAGCCTTTGCGGACATTGCGAGGTCGAGAAGTCATCTGTAGTCTTGGACATGAGTCCTGTTCCGATACAGAAAGCCAACGCTTGCTTATCGTCTACCGATGCCCATTCAAAGCTAGCAAAGGTAGTGAACATGCTTAACGCGGTTGGAAAGTCGACCATGGGATCTATGGGGTAAGTTTACTAGCCGCAGAGTTTGGTCTTATCATAAAACTTACGGTTTGAAGCCGCCAGTTGTGGCGCCCAGCTGACAAACTTGTCAATGAGAGGATCGGTTGGCAATTTAATAGCTTTAGAGTCCGCCAGAGCGTAGCGGGCCCATGAGGATGTCGGAGACTCAATCGTCAATTTAGGACCCTGCCATTTCAGAGAACGGCGTTTGTTATGGTAGTCTATGATGGATTTGAAAACTAGACGATCATTGCATGATCGATGGAGAATTCTGCTAACCTCCATCAGCGCAAGTATAGCCTCGCAGGGCGAAAATGTAGCAATTCGGCGTAGGATCTCAATAGGCAGGCTATCAAGCTTGAGCGATGATGAAGACATGATGTTTTGTGGGTGCCAATGAAATTCTGATGGATGTGAGTTGCAGTATGAAGAGAAGTTAGGCAGCAGGCTATAGATATTTCAGTGACAATTTCTACACTTGTTTGCAATTACTCACTTGACAGAGGGTCTGTATCTTCTTAGCTGCAATACCACAATTAATGTAGAACCTTCATTAATAGAACTTTGTTAGATTTATATCTTCACATTGTTTTTCTCGTAAGGTAGAGTTATACACTTGACGCGCTCTGCATAATTAAGCGCGTGTTGCAGCGCGTCATCCAGCAGCTCTGACCTTCAGCTGTAGTATGATAATTTCCACCCACAACCCCTAAACCCAGAGCAACCACAGCTTCCAAGTCAATTGGATGCGTACCCTGCCGTGGGAGCTTCTTCTGAATACTGTCTGGTATAGGAACCGCTATATGAACTCAATGTACCATGGTGAATAAGTTGAGCGAAAACTGTTCAAGTGCACATTGCACCAAGTCCAAAGTCTGGAATCTTGAGAAGATGGGCAGAAATAGTGGCAACCCACTCCACTCGGCCCCAAGTGATTTTTTCGGATATTACGTCGAAGATGTTAGTGATGATGGTTGCCCTTTGTCGCCTAAACGAAAATCACCAAAGACCAAACAATCTCGGGGAAATTTCGACCAAGATATGAGCCCACCAAGCAGCTCACGCCTCAAGACCTTAACAGATAGCGATAGATTACTTGACGAGGAAGACGATGCGAATTTGTATGACGACTTCGATATTGAAGGTGTCAGTAAAGAGGAAATGGCCTTTTGGTCACAACTAGCTCCCGTGGGCCAAAAACTTACGGATGTCGAGACATCGCCTCCCCAAATCCAAGCCAAACTAGACAAAGCTCCAAGTGTGTGTTGGTCATGTCTTGCTCATATTACGCTAACGCACCATATAGCAAGCACGAACGCCACCAAGTCCAGTCCTTCAGCCGCAAAGTTAATGAACCACTTCATCCGTCGTCATCCATTCTTTGCCCAGCAATCTCTCTCCCAATACACCACTTCGGAACGGAGGAAGTTCGAGAGAGATGTGTATGACTTTGCCAGAGCTCAAAGTCTTTCGAAGGCGCAGGCGAAATCGCAGACAGTCAAGGCTCGAGCAATGTGTGGAGAGGAGGAATACGACAGTGAGAACTCGGCTCTGGGGGATGAGCTAGATGATTCGAAGGAAGCATTAAAACGGACTTCTGCGGCCAGCGTTATCAAGTCTACGAGCTCAGAAGTTCTACCATCAATCGAGACAAAAGGTATATTGGATATTCAGTCCCCAGGACATCAACAAGTTTATTCCGTGGATGCAAAGGAGGAACCGCCAAAGACTAAGGGAAATGGACATCAGACACAAACACCACAGCTCCATGCAAGTAGGATTCAAGGGCCAGACAGACGAACTAAAGTCGATAGGACAGTTCAGGAGACCAAGCCGAAGGCGCAGGATTCACCTTTGGCGCAGCATATTTCAGTAGCGGCTGAAAAGAGTAAGGCAGATCCAAAAGCCAAGAGAAGGGAGAGGAAGAAAGCCAAGAGGCAAGCAGCTAAGGATAATTCAAAAACCCAAGAACCTTTGGCTACGAACCACAACCTAAGTTCTGATGGCGCTGGTCCAAACAATATCATAGCACCACCAACGAAAGGGCCGAATGACCCTAAGTCCGAAGCGGAAGCTCATCAGAACTTCCTCATATCCAATGAGCGAGATCCGCATGAGCATAGCCAAACTGCAGACAAATCCAGAAAGGACTTAGAGGAAGCTAAGAAGAGATCGATAGCGTTCGACGCAGAACTACGGGCCTCAAGAGATTATATCAATGAACATGCAATTGACTTGTACAATCAAGGGAAGTACAAAGGAGCGAGCAAGGAAATGAGAGATGACTTGAAGGGGATGGCAGCAGAACGGAAAGCCATGAATGAAGACAAAACAAACTTTGCAAAGGCAGAGAGTACCTCGAAGAAAACAAAGAAGAGAAAATCCGTAGCTGCTGAGGTGATTGAAGAAAAGACTGATTCCAAAAAAAGAAAGCGCAAGTCCAACGGACATTCAAAGCCAGAGGACCTTCCCAGCCCAAAAATATCGGGTTTTCACTCTCCGATGATTCAGTGAGCATGACCGCTGCTGATGAGGGGGTGTCCATGAACGACAGCGAGCCAGCCACAAGAGCTTTGGAGATTGAGTCAGCGCACCAACAGATGAGCGTAGTCATACCTAGCTCTACGAAGACAGATCAGTTCTACACGATATATCTTCCGTCAAGCACTTCTAGCAGCCCCTTGTCAAGCGCCCCCACGAGTCCTGTGTTCCCCAGGACACCGCCTAGAATCAAGCAGGAAGTTGAATCAGACTATGAGCGGTCACGGCACTTGTCTCGGCGTGTGGCCGTTGAACGTGCCAAGTCCGTTCCATGCAGAATTACAAGAAACACTTGGTCGAACTTCGGCCTTTTAACCCCCCTGTCACCTAAATCTAAGGAGAGAGGCAGATTGATTTATCAAGATTCCCCTCGGTCATGTCTGCATCAGACACCGAGTCGTTCGAAACCCGTTATACCTACGCGAAGGTCCAGACGCAACACTGTTGGCGTCTCATCAGCTTCATTGCCGTGTTTGCTGTTAGATCCAGGCCCTCCTTATTCAACGCCAAATGATATTGCGGACGCTGAATCGGATTATGGACGATCACGCCATATATCTCGTCTTTTCCAGTCAACCCCGACGGCAGCGTCAAGGAGGACCCTCCGCTACAGCTACAGCTCGAGCTCCAGCCCCCTCTCCAGTGCTCCCTCGAGCCCGGTTTTTCCTTCAACGCCACGCGCTAAGCACATCGAGCGTGGAAACGGGGCAGACTATAAGCTACTCGAAGCTCCGTTCTTAAACAAGTCAGTCGCGCCTCACGGATCCAAACGTCCTACAACCTCCCGATACTTTCCCAAACCTCCCCAGAAACGACCCAAGACAGGCCCAATCTCCTGCATTCCTTTTCCCCCCCTAGCCTCCCCCACTTTCGGCCTTGTTCAGGAATCCCTCCAGCACGACCCCTTCCGCCTCTTCATCGCCGTCATCTTCCTCAACAAGACCCGCGGCACAGTCGCCATGCCTGTCTACCACGCCCTCATGACGCGCTACCCTACTCCTGAAGCTCTCGCAGAAGCGAAGCTCGAAGATGTCGTTGGGTTCTTTCAGCATCTGGGATTACAAAACCAGCGAGCGAAGAAGTGCATTGCGCTTGCCGAAGCCTGGCTTACCCATCCACCTGAAGAAGGCAAGCGCTACCGCCGTCTCCACTACCCAAACCGCAATGACGGCAAAGATATTCCAGTAGGTAACGGTCCGATTCCGGACGACGATTCACGCGTTGCGTGGGAAGTAGGACACCTACCCGGCATCGGCGCTTACGCAATCGATAGCTGGCGCATCTTCTGCCGCGACAGACTGCGAGGTTTACCAATCAAAATGGACCCTCTTCCACAGAGTGACAAGGACGATGACAAGGACGAGCAAATGCAAGGCGAATGGGCCAGAGTACTGCCCCTTGACAAGGAACTTCGAGCGTACCTGCGATGGCGATGGCTGAGGGTGGGCTGGGTATGGGACCCGCTCACTGGAGAGAGAAAACCTGCGGGTAAGGAGGTCCTCGCGAAACTTGAGAAGGGCGGGGTTGTAGTTGAGGGGGATGCTAGTGGTGAGGTATTGGGAGAGTATCATCAGGGTCCGGAGATGGTGGTGAAGCGGGAGGTCGAGGAGGTCAAGCATGGAGACGTTGATGGTGGCAAAGAGGATGAGAACATGGTGGATGTTGAGGGTGGCGAGGAGGAGGAGTGGATGTTCACGCCCTCGAGCTGGCGTCTTCGGTCTAGCGATGACGGTGTCTGATCTGATCCTGGAGATTTGTACGAAATTTGGTGTTGTGTAAAGGGATTTAGCGAGTTTGTGGTGCGGATAGATATTGTAGATACCTTTCTAGCGTATGGATTTAGCGACTTAGCGAGGTGGTGGGCATGAGGAAGGTAGCATAGCATAGACAGACAGCGAGTGAGGTAGAGTGTGTAGATTAGTATTTGTCGAGGGTGGGGACGACGCAACCACATTTGCAAATACATCTCCGTAACCGTCCTGTCAATCTCTCCCTCGTCGTACGTACGGGACAGCCATATTTAAAAGGTCTGTTTTCGAATCTATCACGGAACCCAGGCGGCATCTACCCTAATTACACCTTCCTACACTAAAGTCTTCTTTCACACACCCACGATCTCTCAAGTTACTCCACTCATCCCTAGAACCCCAGGCGTGTGCTACGCCGACAATACCTTCCCTTCAACCAGCGAAAAACACCGCATCCTCCCTCACCTCCTTCCCACTACACACAAACCCCATCGGTGTCTGCGAAAAATCCTGCCCCTTTCTCCTGACCGACAGCCACTGCTGCATGAACTCCAGCGGCGCCTTGGTGAAGACTTCAGTTTCCTTGCGATGTTCAACTTTTCCGTCGTCGGCAAACGGTAGTTCGTCCCACAAGTTCGCCACTACCGAGGACGGGGCATCAGGCGGTGGTAGGCCGAGCCGCTCGCAGATGGGTGGGTAGTTGGCGTAGTCGAAGTAGAGACGGCCGGCGAAGATGCCGAGGTCCCGGACCAGCCAGTGGGGAGCTTGCCAGGTCGAGGGGAGAGATGGGACGCTGTAGAACTTGAGGGTGTCAAAGGCAAGCATGTTCCTGGTCACAGGTGCAGCGTAGCTGATCAGATGCGTGCAGCGAGTCTTGGCGTCACGGATATCGTCAAGCAGGGCTTCGGCTTCATGGGGACTGATGATGATTGCGGCTTGTGAGACCGCGCTCCAGAGGATCCATTGCACTGGGCGGAGGTATTCGTCTCTTGGCTGTCCGTGGGAAATTTGGATTGTGCCCATGAAGTCAGAAGTGACAAATAGATTTGTTAGAGCTGCATTGCCATTGATTCCAAGACGTATGCCAACACCTGTACGTCGCATTGCTAGGAAAACGTGCTCGTATGCACCTGTACGAGAACGTATCTGACCACGTTTTGCGAAATGGTTAAGATCTTCGTGTAGAGAGAGATGCTTAAGAGCGTTCGCTGGTGGGGGCTTCTTCAGTTCTCGTATCGTCTCCACCTCAATTGCCACTTCACGCTCTTGCTCGACTTCCTGGTGGGCGAGTGCTTGTACCGTTTCGGTAGTCTCACAGAGGTTGTCCCTCATGTAATTGAGTTGGTCCACATATATGGCTAGTAGAGGCACGTCGGTAGAGGCAGCTGGAGATGCTTTGGTCTTTTTCCGAGGCGCATACAGATGCTCCAACGTGTAGTGCTCCGGCTGTTCAATGACCTTTAAATAGCGATTACGATGCTCGACGTCAGTGGCGCCGTTGGAGTTTGAAATTGCAGAAGATGTTCTTTGGCAAAAATCAAGGCCTTGCGAGATGTACAGAGGCTGTATCTGCTCGATGGTGCGGCATGACTGTTCCAACAACCAGGAAATCACGTCGTGAGAGTCGATTGTATCACTGGAGCCTTTGCCTCGCACATTGACAATGCTCTGGTGGACTTCAGGGGGAGCAAAGAAAACGACCGTTTGCTGAGTTGCCAATAGCCGTAACCGCATAGCAGCTGATGGAAAGTTAGTAAAGAACAACGGTCTCTGTAGAACTATTTAGAGTCGCAAATAGACCAAGTTTTTTCTTGAAATAGCATGGGGTTCAAGTACGAGGCTCTTCCGATAATGAAATTGGGGGAAGGGACATATGTAACTTATAAATCTCGACTTCTCTCATTCAAGTTACCATTGGTCCAATAGTTGGCCGGGGGCGTCCGCCTGGTGATGTGTGTGGAGGATAGAGGTTAAAAGTGAAGTAGAGACGAAGGGCTTACCTTGTACAGTGTGATCTTTAGTCTGGCCAGGGCCAAGTGTGAGCGCGGCTACTGCCGTTGCTGGCATTTTCAAATCGGTGCCTCTTGTGTGAGCCTCATCAAGATAAACCAAGCAAGCTTCAAGATTATCGTTGAAATGCGAACCCACCAAAGGTTGTGAGCGGCCATCCCTAAACAGAACTCGAGCCTTGTCTTCCTTGTCGAAAAACACAGCTGCCTCCGCTTTGGTGTCTACGGTAAGCCAGGTTTTCACTAAATCCTGATTGTCAAGTTCGAGAATTTGTGCTCCGGCGTCGAGTATCATACGGATGCTGTGCTTGAAGACTAAATGGAGGAACAAGTATTCAGTCAACCTCCTACCTTGGTTATCCGCAGCGAGGACGTAGAACCTGTTCCTCGGCTGCAAAAGATACGTTAAAACCTCAGCGTTGGTATGAGCGAGCCCAGCTAGATCTCGTTGCTCAATGTTTAAGGGTAACAAGGTTCGATTATCATTTGTGCCACTAAAGCCTGTCGTCATGGAAGTCGAGCTTTTGATTAACGACTTCTCTACCAAAGGCAATCGAGCGTTTGAATGATTGTTGGACACCGCCGACATATTTGAAGGCGGCAAGGGTATATCCCAGGCGGAGCTGACGAGCTTTCGTTCAAACGTCTTAGCATGATATGGGAAGACGAAATTGTTGAGAAAGCAATCAATCACAATCATATTGTAGCGTAGATGATCCCACAGCTCCTTTCGTTGAATCTCGTCATCGACATTGATCGCCGCCCACGTACGCACCGAGTCGGGGAGAGTTTTGGCTTCTTGTATCCATCGGTCGTAATCTAGGGCTGGGTCATCAGACTTCAAGACGTGTCGGAGCGTTTTCTCAAACTGAATCTCCTCCAAACCTGAGTAGTAGAAGCTCAAGCAAGTCAGTAGAATGGCGACGTCTGGATGCCCAAACTCCGCTTGATCAGAAGGAACGCCTTTGGCTTGATAGGGTACCGCTACTGGGTCTCGGTTTGGGTGTAAGCCGTATTGGACATTCCATCGTTTATTCAAAGCCATGAGCAGGATTCGATACACAAGTAACCCACGCAGAAGAAGAACGTCTTGCCTAGCCGCTGGACGGTTTTTGAAAACATTTGAAACACTTAGGATTTCATCCTTAGAGAAACGAGGTTTGTCCAGTAGGTTCGCAACAGCTTTGAGCTCCTCTTTTGTACAGTCGTTGATGGGCAAGATCCCGCCTTCACCCCTGCACACACTTTCCGTTATGCGCTCTATTAGAGTCTCCTTGATAAGGTCTTGAGAGAAGTGTATCGCCGGGAATCTTCCGGTGCCACCTGAGATAGTAATCTCGATACCCCGTGAGTATTCTCGCTGTAATTGCTCTACGGTTCCTTTGACAAGTCGCAAGATGGCTTGGACAACCTTCCATCGATGTGGGTGTCCGTCAATCATACTCTGCGCACCGGAAGGGTACACAAGCTGCGTCTTGACTGCAAGGCTGTAATCGCACTCATCCAAGACATCCCGGAATTTCGATACGAGCCACGATTGCACCTGCATCATGAAAGCTGCTTCTTTAATTTTCCCACTGGAGAGCCGCTGAAGACCACTAAGCTTGAACGACAGTAGATGTTCTGGTAAAGCTAGGATGACACCTTGTTCTTTCAGGGTCTCCCGATGTAAGTCCAGGTATGCTGTTATACTATCTTTTGAAGTCGAAGTTCTTCGAGAGAATGGTACATGCTTGACGGTGCGGCCGAGAAGCCCTCCAAGTCGGGCCTGAAGTAGCTGCGCCATTTGAAGTAGCAAAGGTTTTGGCACGATTACTCGAAAGAGCTGCTTCCTGTCTGCAAGCATGGCCGCGATCATTGGGATAATGACGCTCGATTTCCCTTGGCCCATGTTCATCTGGAGGACAGAATTCGAGCCGGACTCTGGAGTAATCATCGCTTTAGCAACTATGCATTGGTCGGTACGGATGAGTATATTGTTTTCGATTTCGAGAAGGAGCCAATCCGGATAATCCTTTGGATTCCATTCGCAATGACCTTCATTGTCGAAAAGTTCCCAAAGCTGTGCGTTATTATGGTTTCTATCCGCCGCTTCGATCCTCAAGAGTCGCTGCCATCTAGTAAGCTGCCTTGCGTAAGCTATAATGGCTTCTTTGAGAATTCCAAAGGACTTGACATTAGAGTTACTACCAAGAGTTTCAAGTAGAGTTGAAGGCGTGAGGTTTGGCCAAAGACCTCCGCGGCTAAGCCAGGCGAAGGCTGGATGCTGATTCAACGTCGTGCAGATCATGTCGAAGTGAGTGTATACTTCGTCCTGGCACGACAACATAGTAGTTGCAAGGCGTTTCCGGTCTATGGAGATTTGTGGGGGGGGTTTCCGCGCATCTAAATTCGTTAGAGCAAGGAGGCTATGTGCCAAATGCTCACCATAAACACGTCTAACAGAGTTTTCGCTATGTAGCAGTGGACTGACAATTTCCTGGAGCTCCTGTAGTTGAGAATGCAGTTTATCTGTTTCGTTTAGACTAGTAGTCTTAACGGTTGACAGGATTGGAGCATCGTCGGTGCCTGTATTGGCCTGTGACATAAGCGACCTTCCGAGGTCCTGACTAGTAAGCTCTGCCGAAGGAATTATTTTCGACTTTCGACCGACAGGATGCATCTTGAGCAATGCCTCTGCGTTATCAATTACATCTTGCATTGTTGGTATAGACCTGGCAACGGCCAGGACGGGATACAGTTTTTTGTTGGTCATCTCAGTCTCTGGACTACGGATATTATTGGTGGGATCGCAAGTATTGAGAATTTGTTGAACATCCATTAGATGCCTCCAGAGCTCATAGTTTTTGAAGAATTGAACCCATTCAGGGCGTACGAGCATCACTGCGCGCTCTAGATCGACGGAATGGCACTCTATGGTCAATTGTACAGACGGGGTCTCGCAAGGCCAATTGCGGAGCATTTCCTTAGCAAGCGTCTGGCGGATATCCTTGGCCGATTGTTCATACTGAGTTTGTGCCGCTTCAAGCGCTCTTTGCTGTTTGTAATTCAAGGATATTCCTCCCAACAGGCTTCGCTCGTCCGGTGGATAAGGAATCACTGCTGGGCCCATGAGCTGTACGAGGTAATTGGCTGTGGGCGTGGTATTTGTACTGAAATGAGTGAAGTTGTCCCACTTTGGTATGGAAAGCGACTGAAAATCTTTTACGATCGTGAACGCCATAAGCGTCCTGACAATGGTCATATCTACTTTGCCTCCAAAAGCAATGATCGTAAAAAAGAACATCGCTCCATATATATTTTGCTCCCGAGAGAGTTTTTGACAGTAGTTGAATAGCGAGCCCCAGCGTAAAGCAGCATTAAGGTTTATGAGCTCATCCAACAAGTATGGCTGGAAGGGGTCATTCTCCTGGTAACCTTGAATAAGAGGCCAGTGTTCCAGTATACCAGCAAGATCTGCTGCAACGTGAATATTGGGAGACCATCCTCTGATTATCTTGGCAGTTTTGAAGGCATCGGCCCGTTTAACTGAAGAGATTTGGTCTCGCGCAAGATACAACATATCCGAGCACCTTGCCATATTGCGACTCGAACTACTGCAACGGTAGACGTTGTTACGCACAGTTGCACGTTGGATTAAATGGCTATCGCCTCTAGAATCGTCACTAGGTGGCTCTCCAGCCCCAGGGTTGAAGCGGTATAGCTGCCTACACTGAGCTAAAATCTGTGCGACAGCTGGGTAGAGTCTCTCATCTTGTGCTGGGTATGCCAGATTTTCCAACCACAGAACTCGCTGCTGCACTTTCAAAGAATGCGGATAATATGCTCTTTTGGGCGATAGGGCCCCGATGCGTGAAAGCCAACGGTATGCTTCTTCGTCGACGGGCGCCCAAGGTTGTGCAGTACCACAGGACAGACTATACAAGGCCTCTTCGGTGCCAGTCTTACCCGTCAACGGATCTGGCAAGAGGAATGATGTAATCGCATGGCAATAGGCCTTCATGTATACGACCCGGGGCTCCGGCGGGCATTCAAGTCGGTTAAGGATAGTGTTTATTGAAAAGCGACAATAGAACCCCGAATGGTTACTAAAAGCACGAACATGGCCCAAGTATCGCCGGATTTCTGTCGGTCCCATGGCAACTATGATGCTCCGTTCCCGGGGATTGCTGACGCTGCGTAGGATAAGCTTACTGTCAAGTCCGTAAAGCGTACCGGCGTCCTGGTCATCATCTATCACGGCGCGCAACTCCCCCGATTGTAGTAAGCCTTGTCGATTGACGAAGAATGACATTTCAAGGTTTGGCAATTGTACCGAGAGGCCCCACTTTTCTGGTTGGTAAACAATCATTCGGCTTCGCAGCTCGAATGGTTCGAAAATATTGGCGATACGCTGAAATATTGAACTACGCACATCCACAAGACGGCTAGTACGACGCGACCCATAGCCATTCCATATATCAATATTCCAGTCGCGATACTTCTGACGCCACATACTAGCTTCTGGTCTGATTGCAAGTGTACCTGAGCCAAGATCCAGCCAGTGAAAGTGATGGTTGATTAACGCCATGGGAAGATCTGGGTTTTCAGTAGAGAATTGTCCGTGGAAAACGCCAGGTGGTATTAACTCTAATGTCTGGAAACCGTATACGGCTCGCATAAACGTCGATTCACCTCGAACCCCAAAATGAACTTGGTTGCCCTCGATAAGAGCTGCAAGCACATATTTCATGCCGGCCATTGGTGATGGACGGGTAAAGTAGAGACGTTCCCCAAGAAGTTGCTGGAAGAACCCACCTTTGGTGTACTCTTCTGGCAGTCTACTCAGCTTTTGACGGTCGATAAGCAAACTACCATCAATGATGTTATAATTGAATTCCTGCGATCGCATACCATCAGTTGCAACGGATTGTGCTGATATCCACTGTTCGTACGGAGATGGTAAGAACTCCCACGCAGTAAATGCTCTCTGCGGTGCCTCTGCTGCCGCTGGCCAGATCCTGTTCATAGCGCAATCGACTGCTGTACCCATTGATAGAATTGACTGACGCAGTTTAATTCTTAAGCGATGTACACCTTTGAGATCACGGACAAACATATTGCGCAAAGGTAAGGGCAATTTTGTTATTCGACCAGATCCATCTTCAGGCATGTTATCGTCTAATATCATAGAGCATTCAATGAAATCTGCAAGCGTCTCGGGGCTCAATTTGTCAGATTGGTCATTGATCTCCAGAACGTACGTTCGCCGAAATAAGAAGGCAGCGAACAATGCATTCCTTGATCTCATTTGAGCTATTTTGCCGTCCCTGGCGTTGAGGATCTCTTGCCGAAGCGATCTCGTCCAAGCAAGAGTGGTCGCACGGATATCCTTTAGTACACTCGATGCTTGGTCTGTTGCATCGGTTGATGCTCCAAGTTCCCATACTTGTTGTGTCAGTGTGATTAGACATTCCAGAGTCTGAGATTCGCGCCAATTTGTTTTGATAGCCTCAAGGCGCATTCTGATCTGCCTGAGGAAGGCAAAGCAGAAATGATCGTCACGGAATACCCAATGACTGATACGTAACGTACTATCCTTCCAATAGCCTCCAGCTTGTAAAGCTAGCTGCGAGACAAGTGCTACGGTGGCTGGAGTGCCAAAATTGATGTTAGGCGAAGCCAATTCTCTTAGCAGTTGAACCCATCGAAGCTTTGTCCCGAGCACCAATTCCTGGAAGCCTACATATTCGAACTGCGTCAACATACTTGGACAGTCCATCTGACTTGCTAAGATTTCATTCGCAGAACGGCCAGCATTGTCGCTTGCGGCTCTTAGGATTGACCCTAGTGAGGAAAAGATTGATCTTGAAGGTAACGAAGAAGTACAATGACGTGCGAAGCTGGGTAGCGTAGTCTGTCTCGCGGTCCAAATCTTCTGTTTTTGATCATACAGCCCAAGTCGTAAACCATTAGGTAAACACACCTTTGCGAGGAGTACGGGAAAAGGCACGAGCCTGTAGTGGGTTTTCAGAAACGACTTAGTTGTTGACGCAAGTGTGATGGCACGAGGCTCGCGACTGCCGTAGTCACGTAGTCCCGAGTAATCCAAAATGAGTGGAGGGAGAGATCCGGTCGCCAATGAAGGTTCACGACCTAGCTTACTGAGGATGTTCCAGGTGGAATCACGCCATGCGGCAAACACGCGGGGGCAAAGGAGCTCGAAGACTGCTGCCTTTGCAGTATCCTCATTTTCTGGGAGCGGATATTCGTCGACAGCTATTCTGATGTCCGCAGCGGCGCCTTCAAGGGAACATTTCTCGCAGTGGCGCCTGTTGTGCACGCGGTAAGTCTCTCCCAATCTGTTCTCCTTCAGCGTATAAAGGCAAGTTTGCTCGGCAGCCTTCTTGAGCAGACCCTCGTATTGTGCACTTTTAGACTCCCATTCCATCTCCTTCAGCTCTCTTGCTTCATCACCGTCGGTGGTAATCCTTTTCAAGAGCCGTTTCATTGTTTCGCTCCGATCAAAATATCGCACCGCAAAGCAAGTCTTTGAAGGATCACCAAAGGCAAATGGTAGCGAGTGATTTGCAGATCTATACCGACATCTGAGATGATCCTCCACCGTTCGCAGACGACGCAGATCTGAAAACCGAGAAAGTTGCAGGACGTGGAGGATTTCAGTCGGAATCCCAGTCTCGTATTCGGAAAGCAAAGGGTACAGTTGCAAGGCCATCAAATCTAGCGAGGTCCAAAGCTCCATGATTGTCAATATCATCAGAGACAATTGTTCCGGATTCAGGCTATATGCAGATAGTGCCGTCTCTTGGTATTCGTGTATCTTATTTACTAAGTGGATGCATTGCTCATCCGTAGCTGGCTGAGAGGATGGAGCCCACATTCCAGCCTCGACCTCAGACTCAACCTCAGCAAGACCAAGATAATGACCAACATCGAAAATCCCGTTCGTAACTGTAGAGTAGGTGTCCAGGTAGGAAGCACGATTCACGTTCTGTTGCGACTGCTGGTACGGTAAAGATTGTCGACAAAGCTGCTGCAAGTGCTCACAACTATTAGCTAGCGAAATAACAAGACTGTCATCTTCAGCGCGTGTCGGCAATCGAGGAATTCGCTTCTGGGACCACCGTCTGATGTCAGCCCATGCAGCTGCGAGTTTTTCATTTACGACCTGAAGCGTCTTTGCGAGCTCCTTGTCAAATTTGGACAAGATCTCGTCCATGTTCTTCGAAAGTCCAAGTGGCGCTGTCTGTCTAAGGATTTTTAGCTTTGCTAAGCGGCGAGCAACCTTAGCTCTTGCATGAGCTAGGTACTCTGCTCGGATGGGCTCGGCGTCACTCATTTCGTCGCAAAGTTTTGCAATGAAGTAGGCTATAAAGATCTTGTAGTGGAGAACCCCAGCGTCACCGCCAAGTAGCAGACATAGAGATCGCTGCATCCCTATACGCAGCACTAGCCAAGCCGGGCAACGGCGCCATGGATTTTCGGCTCCGTCACCCCAGCACACATCATCGCGCACTCGCTTCCGTGTAATCGTCGAAACATGTGCCCGCCCATTGGCCTCTAGCAATGCCATCAACAGTTGACCGATCAAGGCTGGGTTGGCGGTATCCCGGCTCTCAAAGGCATTAGAGCCAGCCTTTAACGTGGTTGCTGAAAACTCTTTGACATTCTCGATACTGGCCTGTTCTAGGAATCTGGCAATGTGCTGTTGAAAGTCTGGATCTTCAAATGTCTCCTGCGAGATAGCAACTGCGCGGCTGGGAAAGTCCCATTGCAGCGCTGACTTAGAGGCGAGCACATCTGCGGCTCGAGGTGAAGCCTCAAAGGCCTCGAAAATGTATTCATTAGTTTTCTCTTTGCGAATAATGAGACCGGCGTTCTGAGTCGCAATATGCAGGATCAGGATGTCGTTCGCAGAGTTGGAGTTAGAAAGCTCAATAAAGGCATGTTCAAGGGTTTCCTTGTTAAGATAGCTACTATTGCTGCTATGCAGCTTCATAAATTGACCCAGTGCGTGGCATATCAGGCTCCAACTCTGGTAGTGTTGTGCATCGAGGCTATCTCTAAAAGCTCGAGCATGCCTCGCCAGCCGCTGTACGAGAGCTCGTTCAATATCTCCACCTTTGAGATCGTCTCGAAATGGAAGTCGTGGTGGTAAGGTGACATGGTTGACTAATGCATCGATAATATGGTCATGATTCTTATTTGCCATTTAGACAGCTAAGTTATAGAATTGTTTCGAGATATTCGGGTTGATGGGCCGCTTGGATTTGGGATCGCGAATGCTAGGCATACTGTTAGAGATAGGTTGCAAGAATTTATATAGGTCAAGTCAAATATACTCACCTCTGGTACCCTACATGTAGCGATGGGTAGCAATACCAAAAAACCGTTGCAGCATATCTGTAGGATTTACGGCTTAGCTGTAAAGCCTAGGACTCATACATTTTGGGTGGTGTAGAGTTCGAGAGAAAGCGTTAGCGTAAGGTACAGAAATGATGTGTAATGGCGAAAGCTCAAGTGTTATGCCTGAGTGTGGCGCGTCCTGTTTATCGCAACAGATGTGACGGGAATCAACAACCTTGTACGTGTTGGCCCAATACAGCGTCTTGGTGAAAGTGAGATAAGTTTTCTCGGGCGCATCTCTACTGCCCCATGTTCATCTAGAAGCTTGTAGAATTTCTTTCGCTGATCAGGTTTTTCGAAAGGATCTGATGATGCTAGCTGAACCCCCAGGACTGAGGCTAGAGGCAGAGCCAGCGCAGAAAGGTCCTCGTTCATGATCGAATGATGGATCACATATTACTTCTTCTGAGTGTTTTGTGTTCTGCAGCTTTCGCCCTAGGTTCGTGGTGCAAACGCCGGTGACTGAGATGCAAGGCTACGAGTCATAATGGCTGGTTGGCCGTCATCTTTGCAGCAAGCAGGGCGGATCGTTGCCTCAGTTCTCAGACGTGCCAACGTCGCTAAGCCCCTTCGGGTTAGCGCCCTGCTGACTTCGCAGCATACAGGGCCGTAACCCGAAGGGGCTTAGCGACGTTGGCACGTCTGAGAACTGAGGCAAGCGGATCGAGGTGGGGGATTGCGAAAGTCAAGTCTCGTGACCCATCCTCGACTGGTCGGAAGTATAGTCAAAGAGTCCTCTTGGAAAATTGATTTAACCCTCATGAGTTGAAAGTACAAGTTCACGAGGGGGTCGCCATTTCCGATAGAAATTGCTTTGCACTACGTTTTATTAATTATGCACAAATAGTGCAAAATTCGTAGAAATCAGTAGAATCAATTACATCGCACTTCGTACATGATCTGAATGTCATACAGAGCTTTATAGATGTCATACAGTGCTTTATACATGCTTCACATGTGATCTACTCAGTGCCTCATATGTGACGTATTCAGTGCTTCATATGTGACGTATTCATATGTGGTATATTCAATGCTTCATATGTAACGTACTCAGTGCTTCATATGTGACGTACTTAGTGCTTCATATGTGGCGTACCCAGTGCTCCATATGCGATATATCCAGTGCTCCATATGTGACGTACTCAGTGCTTCACATGCGATATATCCAGTGCTTCATATGTGATCTATTCAGTGCTTCATATGTGGTATATTCAGTGCTTCATATGTAACGTACTCAGTGCTTCATATGTGGCGTACCCAGTGCTTCATATGCGATATATTCAGTGCTTCATATGTGATATATTCAGTGCTTCATATGTGATGTACCCAGTACTTCATATGCAATATATTCAGTGCTTCATATGCGGTATATTCAGTGCTTCGTATGTGACCTACCCAGTGCTTCATATGTGGTCTATCGAAAGTCAATGGGGAAGTTAATGGGAAGTCAATGGGGAAGCCAATGGGGAAGTCAATGGGGAAGTTAATGAGAAGTAGGGAATCCGTTATCGTTATTCCAAGCTCTTCTTCATAACAATGGTTGATGTAATTCTTTCTTCTATGCGAAACAGATAAGACGAAGAACTCGATGGCGAGATCGAAAAAGTTTTGATGTTGAATCACGTGATGAAACTCTTGGCAATCAACGATCAGAATACACTCTTGCTTCAGTACTATATAGATGTTTACCTTCACGATAACGAACCTTAGTCTCATTG